>TARA_R110001592_G_scaffold76428_2_pt1 | contig 20842 bp, 22 predicted proteins | sample TARA_R110001592 | Tara Oceans TARA_R110001592 (sample SAMEA4398387) | marine metagenome | biome: Polar Biome; feature: [SRF] surface water layer (ENVO:00010504); material: water (ENVO:00002006), including particulate matter (ENVO:01000060) such as... | depth 5 m | reverse complement strand
TTATTGGTGTTTATTAGGGTTTAAAGACATAAAATTATAATTTTATTTATCTTTTAAGTGCTTTTTATGGTTATTTAATCAATATAATAGGTATAATATGAGATTAAAGGGGTATTTAATCAATATAATAGGTAAAATGTGAGATTTAATTTGATTTTAATATAATTTAATTCTCAATTAACTTAAATAATGGAAACTCCTCAACTTCCGTTTGATATTATTTCTAAAATTCTAAATATTAGAATGAATGAAAAAAGAAAAGATAGAATTAACAAAAAGAGATATCATTTGTGTGGTTGCGAGATTGAGAGTGAATTAACTGATTTGACAGAAGAGGACTATTGTGTTTATTGCAGCAAAGATCTCTGTTCAGATTCTTCAGACGAAGAAAGTGATTAAGCAATTATACAGTGTCCGTCGCATGTCTTTTTAACTTCTATCTCTTCCGGTACTATATCGTCCATAGAACAATCGCTTTCAGATTCACTCTCACTCTCTGAAGAATAATCAGGATCAATTGATTTCTCAAATTCTTCCTCAACTTCTTTAATTAAATTTAATATATCAACTTCTCCGCGTTTCGCAAGAAATGATTTAAGTTCCTCAATATCAATTCCTCTATTCATTTTATAATATATAATATATTTTAATTTTGAGAATATAAACTTATTTTTTTTCTGATTGATTCGCCGACATTACTTGTTGTGCAATATCCAATCTATTTGTAATATTTTTTGATATCTTATAGATAACAGCAGAATCGTCATTGACACTTGCGAAGGATTGATTGGGATCATGAATACTTGTTGTGATACTTGTTATCTTTTTCTTCTTTGTTATTGTGAAAACATAATCACTTTCTGAACTGAATATGAAATCATTACCTGAATATTGTTTGTCTGCTACAGCAACAACAGGAAGTTTTGCTTCATTATCTGTTCCCCCTAGATAATGGGGTTTATCAATTATATCTGATCTTATACAATAATAAGGTTTTAACATTTTCCTTGGAAGGTTAGGAGCAGTCAATCCAATTGACACAGTTCCCTGAGATATTGGTGGAGTATATTGACGACGCCGAGTCTGCCCGCCGTCTGTTGTATCAGCACCAACCATTGAGGGCGTTGGGATTTGCGTTGTAAAATATACGGCACCGAATTGATTCACAATAAAATCTCTTGTATCTGAAGAAACAATATCAGAATTTGTTGTGGGAATACTTAATTTTTCTATATTAGAATTATCAACCCTTTGTAATCTGTTATTTTGTCCGGTTGCCGGTGCTTGTAATGAATCATATGTCCAACCCAACAATCCCCACAGAGAATTTGGAAATTGTTCTTTAGTATATCCAAAATCATTGATAAATATTCCCGTCGGTGAATCAAAAATTGCCCATGGTGTAATATTCCTATTCATATCTGATATCTTTCTTGCTGTGTCTCTAGGCGTTGCAGTTGGGTCAGGATATGGGCCACCCGTCCCCGTGGCGTTAGGAGCAGGGAAAGCATATTTGGTTATGAAACTTCTGTCATAAGGTCTCATGTCAGGTGAATAAACATATTCATTAATTCTTTTATTTAATTTATAAACAGCACGATTCCCGTTTGTTGTATTATCTAGAGGGAAAACATATCCAGGCGTTTTAGCAGTTGAGTCCTCGGCAATTGTCCCGGTGTCTCCTGCTCCGTAATCTGTTTGACCTGTTAGTTCCGGTGTGTGTAAATCTTTAAAGAAGAATCTTGACTCTTCAGTATCATATCCAAATCGTGGATTATTTGCTCCAACATAATTTTGTCTTAATAATACCTCTGTTGCCCGCAAAGGGGTTATGAGAGGATCGTCAGGAGGATCCTCCTGAATCTTTCTGTTTTTATTTCCAATCCCCCATAAATTAGCAGTTCCAAAATCAAATTGGAGTCTCCCATTATATCCGATCATATATGCTGAACCGTAAGAATTAAAACTTAAATCAAATCCTAAGGCACGATATTCAGAAATAGTGTTGTCTCTAAAAGTGAAAAGAAGATTGTTAATTCCTCCAATTAATTCAGGGTGAATGTTAATATAATCTTTTGTTGTTCCGTCTCCTAATGTGATTGTTTTCTTTGTTGCGAATCCATAAGATAAATTACTTGTGCTCGTTCCGTCTGTTTCTATATCAGCATTTTCGGGTTGGTACTTAAAAAACACCGGGAGACTTTGCTCATTATGTGTCGGAGTGGTTGGGGTAAAGCAATTATCTCCGCCGATTACTGTGTTCGTTTGTCCCGGATTGTGATTCTGCATGTGAAGATATCTCATATTATTGACAGAATTTAAAGTTCCGTTAAAATATGGTTGCATTTTTTGTGCGTTGTTATTACTAAATAATTCAGGATATAACCCCTGTGCTTTAAACAAGGGGGCAAATAATGCCGCGTCTTCCCAAGGAATCTTTGTCTCAATGACCGAGGTCAATCTATCCGCCTGAGCAATATCGTCCCACATGTTATGTCCTTGATTTGTCTCAGGTGTGAAATTAACATTTTGTCCTGCTTCCCTTATCTCCGGTCTTTTACAATAAATATTATAAAAATTTGATTGATAATTAAAAAAGTATTGATCCTCTGAAATCGCGTCGCCCACTGCCTTTTGAGCATATTGCTGCCAATTCTCCTCTCCCATGGTTTCACTTGAGGCACATAAGAAAGGTTTAAATGTTGGAGTTTTATAAGTAATAGTTAAATCATGAATAACGCCGTCAATTTCTTGTTGGAAAACGGTCGGAGGTTCTGCGTTTTTTAATATACTTGTTATTTCTTCTCCAATATTTTCAGGAGAATTAAACCCGGCATTAACTTTAATATCAACTTTATTTCTGAATATTTTATATTTATAATGTGAAGCAATGGATTTAGATATCGGGATATTTAATGTCTTCGTGCCGTCCTCTGCTACTGTTTCCTTTCTCAATATAAATGTCTTATCAACTGCCCTCATTAGAGTATATCTAGAATTATCAGTTTTTAATCTGAAAAATCCAGTCGTTGAGGTGTTGTTTTCAGAGGTGTCAATATACATATAATCGTCCGTATTAAATGAATCGTCTATTTGCTCAAACCACGCTCTCCCGTTGCTTGTGCTATCATTCTTTAACCAATTATCTGCCCAATATTTAATATCATTCCCGGTGGCGGCGGAGTCGGGACTACTCCAAGCAAATCTCCTAGGCAGAAATATATATCCCGAGTCTCCATTAGAATTTAGATAATATTCACAAGTTATTTTGGTTTCATTATCTGAAGGAATAAATGTCTCGGGAACCTCTGAAGAGTTTAATTCTTGGAATCCTGTTATTAATGCAAGTCCGGGTTGGCTCAAAGTTGTTGGAAATTTATTATCTTCTTTTATATAAGTTATAGTTTTCTGAGATCCCAATGCTTTCCCTTTTAGTTCTATTGTGTCTTGCCCTGCTCCTATTTCTGATATATAAGCACCTTGCACGGACACACGATCACCAACGTCTAATTGTATCCCTTCTCCCAATTCGTTTGTAAATAGTGCGGGATTTTGATTATTTCCGGATCTCGCCTGTACTGAATGTTGCCTATTACAATCTATAATCTGAAGATCAACATATGAGTTCGTTGGAGGTGTTTCCATTATATTTATATTAATATATTATTTTTTTATTTTAGACTTAATATTTGTTTTAAAATAGAAACCTCAGATCCTTCATACTTCATATCTAGTTTATGGGTCTCAAGGTCAAATTGCTCCTTATCAACTGAATTCCCTTCGTGGGCAATACATAACATAACAAGTCTTATATCTGTTAATCCAACATTTTTATCTTGATTCTGAATCATATTGACGCCTTCTCCTTGTGAGTTTTTACAATATCCACCCATTGACTTCCAATATTTCTTAGTAAAACACATTGTTGCTTCATGAATTTGGATTTTACTTTCACACTTTATTGCTGTCAATTTAAATTCTTTTTTCGGATAACAAAAAATCATTTGGTTTGATCCCACTAAACCACACTTTAATTCCTTTAATGATAAATATGAATGTTCTATATATGCCGGATTATAGATATCGTCGTCGTCCATATTTATTAATATTTTATTACTTGATAACTTAACAAGATTATTTCTTTTTTCTCCAATACTTCTTTTATTTTTATTCCTATGATAAATTAATTTTATCGGATATATGTCAAGTTGCAATCCTTGGATATTATTTGTAAAGGGTTCAGTTCCGTCGTCGTCTATTACAACCTCAAGGAGATTGTGAGGATAAGTTTGTTTTTTTAAATTATCAATAAATAAAGGGAGGAATTTAGACCGATTATAAGTTGGAGTTAGTATTGAGATTTTATCCATTATATTTAATGTAAATATTTTAATTAATTATTTTAAACCTTTTAATCTATGAATATCAAATCTTTTTCCAGATTCATTTTATAGCAAAAATACATTGTCCCAAAGGGTGGGGTATATCCTTTTTTTTCGTTGGTCAAGTGCGTGAATGTTGGTCTTGTAAATGGAATTATTACTTGTAAATTTTCTTTAAAAATCTTCTGAAACCATTTTGACAAAAGCAATGAGGAAACACAAACCAAAATAAAGGGTTTATCCAATTCTTTTAATTTATTACTTATTTCTTTTATTTTGCTAAATGGTGGGTTATCAATTAATATATCATATTCAGGAGTATAAGAAAAGAAATCTCTGTCTTCATGAATAATATCATAACCCATTTGCTCAAAATATTCTTTTTGTTTTCCGTCGCAATAAAACGGAGACCATATTATTTTATCTTTTGGAATATAAGGTGCAATTATCTCCCAACCTTTTTTATTAGTTGTATAATTATCCGACTCTTTATCTAATGTAAAACTCATTATATTTAATGTTTATATATTAATTTTGAGATATGACCTCAAAGTCCTCAAAGTCCTCAAAAAATATTATTATATTTTGAGTTTTTCTGAAAAGTTATTTATTAAAAAGAGTGATAGTTATTTTTAAAATTTACAATTATTTTATTTATTTTTGAGGTCTTTGAGGACTTTGAGGACGCTCTATTTTAAGACCTTCTTTTGTTTAATATGAAGAACAACAACAGTCTTCCCTCTTAAGTCAGTCGCTAAAGTATTGTCTTCATTTACAATTGAGATATCAAACATATTGGATATCAATTCATTAGGATTGTTGAGGTCTATATATACTCGTTCGGGACTCTCAAAGAACAATGCCCCTGTTGATTCTGCTGTACCTGTTGAGAATCTAGGTGCCGCATAAATAATCTTAGACGCCGCCGATTGCCCTGCATTGTATGACTTGACATTATAATTATTTAATCTAACAAAGATATTTGTTGTTGATTTAAGTTCCGGAACGTCTTCAGATAAAAAGGACACAACGTCTGAACCACTGATAGAAGAAGAAGAAATAACAGTTTGATCCTTAAATCCAAGGAACAATGCTGCCTTGGCTCTGTCGCTTGGTTTATATAAATCGGGGTCTTCACCCACAATTAATTTATAAACATAATCCTCAAAAACACCGGAACCATTTATTCCTTTAAAATCGTGTGCCGTTCCAATATTCCCGGCGTCAAGTTTATTATAAACCCTCGTATCAACTGCCAAACCTAGGGTTTTTTGGAGATTGACATGTGATAAATACGCCCACCAATCATTAAGGCGACTTGCATATGTAAATCCGGGAATTTCTCGTCCTGACCAATTAGTAATTGTCATGAAAGGTTGAGTTCCCGAGACTTTCCCCTGAACAAATATGAATGGATATAAATTCCGGCATGTATCGCATACAGGTTTAAATCTTTTCCCCTTGGTTGCGTTTGCTCCCGTCGTATCAACCACCGTCACCCATTTTCCAGTCGCCACGGAAAAGACTTCACATTTTACATTCTCATTATCTACAGTATATTTTAATTTTGATAATTGTTGATTTGTTGAGTTAGTGCTCCAATTATAAAATTCAGTTAAATCTCCGTTGTCTGTATAGTCTATTTTCCTCATGAAAAGAGGTTCCGCGGGATCATATTGAGGCGAGTCGTTTTCCTCTACTAATTCGTATGCGTATAAATAACGGTTAGAAGTTGATCCGGGATCTTGGAATCCGCCGATTAGGAAATCACACTCAATCTCAGGATAATAATTTTCAGTCTGTCCCGGATTATATAATACATTAACAACATTCCCCGGCGTCTGACAACGCGTAAGACCTACACCCCAACTGACATTCTGTCCGTCTTGTTTTAGTCCTGTTAAATCTACCTCAAAAACTCCGTTATTTAGTGCAAGGGGTGTGGAGGTTCCAATTGCCTGATTTAAGGATCGGGCGGCACCTGCCTTTCCCGTTGCTGTTAAGGTATTTGCCGAGGAATCAAATGACAATCCACCCGAAGCCCCGGACACCCCGAATTTGCTATCCCAACTTGTCGGGAGTTTATTAAGACCCGAAGCATTTGACCTTTGCTGAAAAGTCATGTCCCAACCCGAGAAATCATTTCCTCCAACGTCTCTCTTTGCCGCAGCAGTTGCGAGACCAAAGGTTTCAGGATTGGGAACACCTCTATTTAGAGCAGGTGCTATAAAGTCTCTTGCTGCCGAATCAATTGTTGCCTCACGAGCACCTTCTATATCAAAATCAACATAATGAACAGCAGAAGTCGTTGTGTCTTTATTTGCGTCGGTTAATTCCACGCCGAAATATTCGTACCAAATAGTCGCGGGATTTAAAGTGATTGATCCTTCTTTATTTACCTTTAGACTTTGCACGGCAATCTCTGAATCAGGGGCAATTCTTAAAGGTTGCTCAAGGTGATTGTGGAAAGAGAAAGGTGCTTGGAATTCACTAGATCGGACTCCGGAACTTGGGATTTCATTAGAACAGATAATCAAAGACATTTTATTTATAATTTATATTATATTTTTATTTTATAATATATAATTATAAATAAACAATGGTTCGCAAATCTCTTCATAATTCTGTATTAACTGAGGAAGAGGCAAGGGTTGGTCAAGAGTGGGTTAAGGATATCCATGCAAAGCAAATTAAGAAAGGTCTTCGTCCTGCTGACGACGTACCGGACAAGGAAGAAGAAATTGTGGAAAAGGTTAAAGAAGTAATTAAAGAAGTTGAGGAAAAAAAGGAAGAAGTAAGTGAAAAAACACCTGCGAAATAATTTATATATTTAAATAATATAAAGTATGCCTAAAAAAAAAAAGACTAAACCGAAACCTTTACCTTCCAATATGGAAGAAGACATTCTTAAGAATAAAGAGAATCGTAAAAAAATTAAAGTTAAAATATTTGAGAAACCTCCACCACCTCCACCTCAAGCCCGTAAAAAGTCAGGTTATTAATTATTCGTCCTCAAACTTCATTTGCATTTCCTCCACCTTATTTTCGTCAATTTGTAAATTGATCCAACATGCCTCACGCTTCCCTGTGCTTTCCATTTTTCTTTTACCTTTAATTGATCCCTTTGGAGTTAAATAATTTTTATATTTTTGAGCAGATAAGTTAATATGTGCTTTCCTTAATAACACATTCATTTGAGCAATGGACACATAATCCTTTGCGTCTTCTACCCAATTCTTATCTCCGGGAAATCTGAATAGTGATAAGAATTTATCTTCTTCTTTTTCTTCTTCTTGGAATTCATTCATTTCTTCTTTCATACATTCCGGAACTTCAGTCCTGTCTCCATAATGAGAAAATAGAATCTCAATAAAGGCGTCCATTACTTTTGGTGATTTTGCCCAATATTTAATTTCGTCGTCTTTAGGATAAAAATTACATACATTTTCCATGACCTTTTCTCCATTTTCATTTAATACATAGTCAAACTCGTCATTATCTTTCATAATAATTTTTGGTCTAAGAAGTGGTTTTCCAAGGCGTTCGTCTCCTTTATTAAGGAACTTTGACGGATACCTGAAACAATAAGAAGTTTCCTTCGTGTCAGCAGGCTCAATTGGAGGAAGGTCATTGCAGAACATACAGACTCTTGCCTGAATCTTAAAATTAATTTCGTCTTTATGATTAACTCGTGCCTCAATTTTATCTCCACCCGAACTTAATTTCTTAAGGACATTCCCATTGATTTTATATTTACCTTGTGAATCCCTAGTAATTTCATTTGTTAATAGTAATCTTTTAAACTCAAAAGGAACTAACCAAGATAATGCCTTTGCCGAATCTGTCCCATTGTTTTTATAAAGGAAATTTTCTGAATTAGTTGAGCGACAATATTCACCGAAGCAAGATTCCAATAGTCCAACAAGGACACCTTTTCCGCAATCACGCTCACCAATACCAACGCCCCAATTCTTATCCTCAACATGGCCGGCAACGCCTCGGGCAATGTAATTTAACCAACAATCCATAAGTTCTTTATCATTATTAAATATTGGATTTAGAATTTTATCATATACTTGTTGGACATATTCAGGATCTGCTTTATTAAATTCCCGATTAATCTTGATTGTTGTGTGAGTATCTAAATCATAATTGACAAGTTTTTGTTTTTTAAAATCATAATATCCATTTTTAAAACATAATTTTTGGAGATTGCTTGTCCATAATTTATCAATAAAATCTTCGTCTTCAGTTGGTTCCACATACTGAATCATTTGATTGCACGACTTCGCCATTGTGGAATATGGAACAATGTCTTCACCTTTTCCGAAGAAAATATTCATATTTCCAATTGCTTTAATTAATCCTCTTTTGATTACTTTATCATTTGTTGTCCATACATTATTAATTCTCATAAAAATTCTTTCTTGTGAAATAACATAATCGTTCTTAAGTTTATCTGTAATATAATCACCACCTTCTTTATCAGAACTGACAACAATGATATTGTCTAATTCCTCAATAATTGGAAACTCTTTAATTTTAAGTTGGATTTTGATTCCGGTATCTTTAAGAATTACTGCTTCAGATTGTTTAATGATATCTGTATAATCAAAGGGAAGATCTTCAGCAATGTCGGGCTTCTTTTGTAAATGAAGACCGTCATGAATTAAAGCACCAACAGTAAATCCTTTCCTAGATAAAAACCTATACAGAGAAAGAATACACTTTGACTCAATTGTCTGAAGGAAATAAGAAAGGGCAGTTCCGTCAAGGTTATAATAATCGGCACCCTTGTTTTTGATTGCCTCTAATCTATACTTTAATAATTCATTTGTATTTAATAATTTTTTTGAGTTTTCTTTCATTTCAGTTTCTAAATCAGAAATAATAGTTCCCTTAAGCATTGACTCGGGGTATTTGTTCTCATGACACCAAGTTTTAATTTTTCCATTGTAAAGGATTACAAGGACAAGAGATTTGCATTGATCCCTATTAATTCCATGACTTTGCATTTTATTAAAGAATTTATCACGGGTGTTGTTAAAGGTTGATAGGATAGTTGTATCATATTCAGATTCACGAAAAACCTGTTCCGCAAAAACAAGGTGAGCATTGACCATATCTAAATCAACATAATCTCTAGCACACAGAGCCGATTTCGCTTGTCTCCACATTCCGACTTGAGTCCGACACGCTTCACCCTTTTTTAATCCTTTGACTTTAATGTTTAATCTTCCAATTTCTTTTTCAGTATATTCCACCTCAACCATTCCACCCTTTCCATGTTTTAAATATTTCTTTAAAGAACCCTTTGTTTCTTCGTCTAGAATGTCAAGGTGAAGGAGTTTTTGGGCATTTGAGATATTGTATTTCTCTTTAAGAATAAATGGTTCCATATTATTTAGTTCAGATATTAATTTATAAATCTTATTTTCACTCATTATTATATAATATATAATAGAAAATAATCTTTAAATATAAACGCATAGAAATTAATAAATTGTTAAATTAACAACTCAAATTAAATTTTTAATGACCTTAAGAGACCATTAAATTTTAATAATTAAAAAAAAGGGATAAAAGAGTAAAAGTTTAATTTTTCCGCAACTTTAAAATATGTAATTTCTTTCCTTTAGAATTGTCATTTTATTCGGATATTTTTCCTGAAAGATATCTAATTTTTCATGTTTTTTATAATAATAATATTGAGACTTTGCATTGAGGAATTCTTTATCTGAATCGTACTTCTCTTTCTTAACTTGTTTGTTTTTATCATAATGATTCTTGGCTCGTTGTCTGTTTTTTATTTTAAAATCTTCTGTATCTTTTATTAATTTATATCGTTCTTTTTCTCTGACTCTTTTCTTTTCATATTGGATTAAAATCTTTTTGATACGTTCAGAATCTGTGATTTCGGACATATTGTTTTTATATAATATATAATAGATTTTAATTTTTAAATATAAACTTAATTAAATTAATCCTCTAAAATATCCGGATTCTTCTTCTTCGTCTGTATCATAATAATCATAATAATTTGTTATTGCTTTCTCATTTCTTTTCTTTTGAGATTCTATATATTTTTTATCTGATTTCATTGTATAAGTTAAATCAAAGGAATTATTATCCAATCCGTCAATTTCTAAATTATATGAAATTAACATTCTACATTTACACCTTAAACAATTCACCTTAAATTCTTCATGGTTAAATATTTTATGAAGGTCTCCTTTTTTTCCATATACATTTGATTTAATATCATAAGGAGGATCAAGATATAAAAATACGTGTCCGTCTCCTTTAATTAAATCTTTATAATCAAGATTAGTAATTTTCCAATTTTGGATTATATCGGAATAAAAATTTAAACTTGATATTATGCTTTCCTTAAAATTACTTATTGACGCTCCTTTGCTAAATGAAGAATTCTCCGTCAGTCCCGAGAAACTGCATTTATTAACTATGTAAAAAGAAACTGCTCTATCAATATCATTATATTCAGAATTATTCATAATCTCCTTACTTTTATCAAAAAGAACTTTTGCTAATTCAGGCGTAGAACTCTCTTTTTTTTTAATCAATAATTTGTCAATCATTTCTTGAGGATTATCTCTTAACTGAATCCACCAATTATGAAGAGGTTTATAAATGTCATTGACCCAAACCCTTTTATCAGGATATAACTGACTTAAATATAATGGGTAAGATCCACCGCCTAAGAAGGCGTCCCTTATCTCAATTATATTATCCATGTCCTTCGGATTGTAATTTTCTAATTTCTTTAAAGCACGAGATTTTCCGCCAACCCACCTCAAAGGCGTTTTTAATCTTTTATTAGAAATCATTTATTTTATACTTATTATAGAGATTTTAATTTTTAAATATAAACTTAATTAATTTTATATATACTTATAATAAATGCCTTTAACAAAAGACGGAAAACCTATTCTTTATAAACCTTTTGTGAGTAAAACAAAGAACAAAAAATATTCAGTATATGTCAAAGGAGAAAATGGGAAAGTTAAAAAGATAAATTTTGGAGATAAAAGGTATCAACACTTTAAAGATAAAATTGGGAAATATAAATCTCTTGATCATAATGATAAAAAACGTCGTGATAATTATAGAGCAAGAGCAAGTAAAATTAAAAATAAAAAAGGCGATTTAACTTATCTTGATAAGAACACTGCAAATTATTGGGCATTCCGTACATTATGGTGAAGGCACTAATATTTCCGGTTCCGGTTCGGGTTCTAGTGCTATCGGTTTCTTTTCATGTGAATCTCTATCCACCTTGCCCTTCTCAATATCATTATCTTTTTTATCTTTTTTATCTTTTAGTTTTTGTGCTTGGTCTTTTAATCCTTTCATTTCTTCTTCTGAGGGAGGGCGACGCTCACATTGGAACAGATAACAACAATTGACCTTACAATGACATTTGCTCTGCCAAACTACAAGGAGAAGAGAACCTATTGCACCCGCAACCATTACGACAAAACCTCCTAATTGATCAACTGAATAATCTTGTAATTGTCCCTCTGATTCGCTCATGGTTTATTTATATTTTAAGAAAGATAATTTTATAAATTTTATATTTACTAAATTATAAATGGATATTGACACAGATAAAGATCACCCCAAACCTATTGAGCAAGTTGCCTCAATTGTTAAAGAAATATCAAAAGACTTATCTGATATTAAAGCAGATCTCCTATTTATCAAATCAAAAATTAAAGAGAAACAGGAAGTGGAAAAGTTGTCAGGAGGTTGGTGGTTATTTTAATTTAGATTTTTTATCTTATTCTTTTTAGAAAATTATGTAAAGTTTTTAAAAATTACATAAAATTTTTTATTATATTTTATATATTATAAAATGGATTTATTACCAAAAGTTGAGACTGAGTTTATTGAGGAAGCACCCGAACCACTTAAGGAAGAACTAGAATCCGACGAAGACAATGTTGAGGTTGTTATAGAGGAATCTCAACCTGCTTTGCCTGAAGTGGAAAAGAAATCAACTATCCCTGAGGAAGATATATTTGTTGAGAAGAAACCAAAAGAATTGACGGTGGAACCTATTAAACCCGTTAAAAAGAAAAGGGTCATGACTGAGGCTCAATTGGAACGTTTGCGTATTGGTCGGGAGAAAGGTCTTGCAAAAAGAAGGGCAGCAGCAGCAGAGAAGAAAGAAATAAAAGAATTAAAATCCAAAAAGAAGAAGAAAGAAATTCAGCAATTAAGAGACGAAGTTGAGGACAAACCGGCACCTGCTCCTGCTCCTACACACTCTCCTGAAAATGCTAGTGGTCGGAGAAGGGTCTCAAGTCTAGAAGATCTCCCGACAGAATTATTGGTAAAATTACAACAGGACGCCATTCGGGGATATGACTCAGAACGAAAGGCAAGGAAAGCAAAGAAGAAGGAAGAAGAAAGCAAACAATCTGAACAAACCCATTTTAGGAATATGGTACAGAATGCCGTGCAACCTCCACAACCCGCAAGATATGGAGAACCCGGATTCTTTAATCATTTATGGTGAGTCCCCAAAAAGTCCCGAAGTCCCCAAAGTCCCCGAAAATATTAAGAATATTTGTAATATTACTTTTCATAAATAGTGGATATCACTTTTCTTATTTTTCATATTTTGTTTCATATTTTTTGAGGACTTTGAGGACTTTGAGGACGCTCTTTATTTTATAGTCTATGTTTTATTATATTTTCTTTTACTTTATGACGCTAACAGATAGGAATGGTTATTTTGGTCTTGCGTCCTCAAAAATGAGGAGTCCAATATTTTTGAGGACGCTAAATTATTTTTGAGGACGCTAAATTATTTTTGAGGACGCTAAATTTTAAATTAATATAATACAATAAATAAATGACATATAAACAGGATTTTAATCGGAAACATAAAATAAAACCCTTGTCAAAATCTCATTCATTAAAGGAGATCTCAGAGATATCGGGATATGAATTAAAAGGACTAAAGACAATATTTAAGAAGGGTCAGGGTGCTTTCTTTTCTAATCCGCAGTCGGTAAGACCGCAGATAAAAGCATTAGGCAAAGGAGGAGCAGACGCATGGGCATATGCTAGAGTCTATGCAGCAATCAATCCTAAATCTAAAGCGTATAAAATAGATAAGATTCATTTAGTTAAAAAGAAATAAAAAAAATATTATATACTATAAATATAATGAGTAAAAAACTTAAAATTCTTAAAGTGGTTGATCCACCGAATCAGAAGATAAAACCATTACACCCGAACCTCCCGCAACCGAGTTCTCTAGTTCTCATGGTTATGCCGACCAAGTCAGGAAAAAGCACCATAATTTCTAACATGTTTTTAAACAAGGAATTTTATGGTCAAGATTATTTTGATTATGTAAAGATAATCAGTAATACAATTAATAACGACCAAACCTCAAGATTCTTAAAACAGGCATTTGATTGCGAGGATCATTACAATGATAAAATGATTCATGATTTAGTTGAGTCTCAGTCTAAATATGAAAGGGACGAAATGCCTTCAGTTGCTTTGGTTCTAGACGATTGCCTTGGAGATAAGACTACTGCCTTAAACAACATAAGTTCCCGATATCGCCACAGCAACATTCAGTTGCTGATTATTTCTACTCAACTGTTTCGTAAAACGAGCCCAACGATTAGGGCGAATGCAAACTGGGTATTAATTGGAAAATTAACTAATGAATCGGAGTTGGAAAAATTAAGCGAAGAATATTCGGGAATGTACGGAGGCGATAAAAATTTCAGAGAAATGTATAAGAAAGCAGTTAAAAATAAATATGATTTCATGACTTTAAAATTAACTGAGAATCCTGCTGAGATTTGGATTAATTTTAATGAGAAAATTTATCCTGCTGAAAATATGGAAGTAGAACAAGAGGATTAAAATATTCATTAATTATTTAATATATAATATTATTATATTTTAAATATTATAAAAATGGAATTCGTATCTTCTGACAGATCTCAAGACGCTGAATTCACCCGCGGTCTTCAGAACTATAACACTCAAGTTTTTGTGAATAATCAACAACTTGCGGCACAGATTGACAAGTCTAAAGAAGATTTACAAGATACATTAGACGACAACACACAAGTTGCGGGATTAGCACAATTAAAGGTTCAGGGAGCCGGTGGCGGTGCCGCTGCTGGAGCATTAGGAAAGGCAACCGCAATCCCAAAGGCAATCACTGAAATCAAAGAGACAAGAGCAGCGGCAAAAACAGCAAAGGTGGCGACAACTGCAGCGGCAAAGAAACTCGCAAAAAGAGGTGGATTTAAAGAGGTCGCAATAACAGCAGAAGAAGCAGCAAAACTTCCTAGCGGTGCCGCCGCACTTGGTTCTAAAGTTCTTGGAGAAGACGGTCAGAAAATACCCGGTGCCCTTCGTGCCGTCACTAAATTCAGACCAACGGCAGGACTTTTAAGAAACGCAGATATAGGAGAGGATTCATTTAAAACTATATCGGCGGCATATGGCGGAGGAGCACAAGGCAAAAAAGCGGCAATCGCTTTTAAGCAGGCACAGAGGTTAGGTGTAGAACCAACAGAGAAAATATTACAAAAAGGATCTGTAAAAGCAGGGGCGAAAGTTGTGGGAGCAAGGGTGGGTGCCGAAGCAGCAGAAAAGGGGGCAGAGAGAGGAGCAGAGAAAGCAGCAGTAAAAGGAGGAGAGATAGCAGTAGAAAAAGGAGTTGGAAAATTACTTGCTAAAGGTGCTGTTGGACTTGCAAGAGGTGCCGGTATAGCAGGGGCAGCACTATCAGCGGGAACAGCAATTGAGGGATTGGTAGAAGGTAAAAAATTTAAATGGAATGAACAAGGAGCAGAGATAGGAGGTGCATTATTGGACGTAATAGGGACTGGACTAGAATTCACGGGTTTCGGTGCTGCTGCTGGACTTGGTCTCCAAGTTGCGGGAACAGCATTATCAACCGTTGGTACAGTAAATGAAGGATTAGATATTGATCCAACTAAAAAAGCAGCAGATACACAAGCAACCGGGGAACAAGCAAAAATACAATCTGATTTAGAACAGGCACAGAGAGGGGCAAGACAAGGTCTCACAGCAGCGGCACAAGGAGGGGCAGCAGTTGGAAGACAAATTCAGTAAATAAAATCTTTTTTTCATAATTCTTTTTTAATTTTTTTTATATTTTAAGATATTATAAATATGAGTAAATCTTTCTGGCGTGCTGAATCAACAATTCCAATCGTGCAAACTTCTAGTGCTATCACTGCCCTCAATGGTCTTTCCTTTACGGGAGGTCAAGAGGTTAGAATTAAAGTTCCTCCAACAACTAAGTTCTTCCAACCGAGAGAATGTTATGTTCAGGCAGACATTAAATTAAAGGGAGGTGAAGCAGCGGGAGAGCGAACCAAACTCCAACTTGATCCGGAACTAGGGGGACAAATTTTAATTCGTGATATTCGCATATATTCCGACGCCTCAACTGGTTCTGTATTACTTGAGGAAATTCAGGGATATAATTCCATGGTTTCGGTTATGAGAGATTTTGACACAAATGATTCGGAAAAGAAAAAGAGAGCATTGACTGAAGGGGCAACTCTATGGTATCCTAATACCCGAGGCACACAGGGTTCCACCCGTTCGGGGTGTGCTGATATTCTAACCAATCCTTATTTTGCAGAAGATCCCCTCACAACGGATAATAAACGCACCTCCTTCACAAATGATTCCTTTAATACTGCTAAATTGTGCCTTCCATTAGAAACGGGAATTTTCAGATCTGACCGCGTATTCCCCAATCTTCTCACTGGACTTGAGATTGTAATAACTCTTGAGCAGGCAGGTCGTTGCATTACTCAACTTGACAGCGTCATGAGAGGAAGACGCCTCGCCCTCAACCCTGTTTTCCTATCTCGCAATGGTTCCACTGCCGGAGCCGCCGCCGATATTGCTAACGGGGATCCAATTCCCTCACTTCATTTAACAAAGGATAATTCGCAGACGGCACCTGTCAATTGCCCCTTCTGTGTTGGCGAACGTGTTGCCCTTGTAAAGAAAGACAATTCCTCGGTTCTCACAACTGATAAAGATCTTATTATTACACAGATAAACACCAATGCCTCAGGTGTGGAAATAGTATTTGACCAAACGGGAAGCGTCGCTGTTTCTAATGACGGCACAACCTTCACCGCAAATTCGGGAGATTACCTTGTATCTATGGCGGCAACTGATCGCGTGGGTGCTGTTAATACCGCATACAAACCTTCTTTCACTTTGAGCAATGTAGAACTTGTTGTTCAGGAAGTTGATATGGGAAGCGGATTTGAGAATGATATGCTTGGTGCTATGAAAGAAAAAGGTGTAATTGTACAGGATATCTTAAGTTGTCAAAATTACAGATATTCTCAGCAAGCAGGTGAAGTTGCTGCGAATATTCGTCTCCCCATGAACAACGCCCGGGCAAAATCAATTATATCCCAACCTACCGACAGCACTGTTTATTCGGATTCCGCGAGAGTTTCTTGCACTGGAACATATGATATTGCAACAGACACGACAGAAGACAGAACCCTTAATGAGCAGTGTGCCGGTCTCCGTGGAATTTCTGACGAAATCACAAATTTTCAGTTCCTTTATGACGGACGCCTCCAACCGTCCCGCCCCGTCCGTTGCTCAAAAACTAGTTCCAAAACTTCTATTGACGCTCAACCTCTTATTGAGACAACCAAGGCACTTGTTCAGGCAGAAATTTCAGCGAAGTCTCTTGCTGCTTTTAATAGCAATTGGCTAGTTTCTAGGGCACTCGCTCTCAATAAAGGAGTTTATGATACTCGCAATAAAGATTTTAATCTTCAGGTAAATTATGAAGGAACTGCTCCAAGCAAGAATAAATTATGGAACAATTATTGTTTCCATTTGCGGAGAATCAATATTCGCGGAGACTCAATTTCTGTAGAATATTAAGTATTAACTATTTTAAAATCATTTGTTTATTTTTCTTTTTAATTAAATTATAATATTATAAATATTATAAATTAAATATGAGCAACCGTTATCTTGATATTCGTCCCTCAAATTCCAATGCCTCCCAATCTTACCGAGACGGACGCCCCGTCATATCTTTCACAATTGCTGAAGGTGAAGACGTTCTAATTCCTTCCTCTGTCCGTTTTTGCGGCAAACTTCATGTGTATAAGAACTCTGCCCGAGCCCGTGTTGAGACAGGCGACACCCTTGCTATGGATTCTCGCCTTGGAATGTGGTCTGTGCTGGATCAGGTTGTTATTTCTTCTGCAACCTCAAAACAAACTATAGAACACATAAGACACGCGAACAGGTTCTATAGTTCATATTTAGGATTAACCTCAAGTGAGCAATCAATGATAGGTCATTTCGGTGAAACTGGTCTTTCTCTTCCAAGTACCAATGGACAGAAGGCGTCTGTTGTTGAGGAAGGTGTTGGAACCAATTGTAATGAATTTTGTATTCATATTCCCACCGGTCTCTTAAGTGGAACGAGTGCGATTCCACTATCAAGAACTGCCGGTGTTGGTGGTCTAACAATTGATCTGTATCTTGCCCCTGATTCCATGGTTCTATTTGATACTGCCGGAGACGCTTCTGCGGCGGGATACACTGACGCCTTCTATGAACTCACTGAATGCAAACTGGTCTGCGAGACTCATTCTCCGACGCCGGAAGATAAACAGAAAGTTCAGGATATGGGTGGTTTTGAGTATAACTCAATCTCCGGATATTATTCCACTATTAATTCCACGAACGCGAATATTAACTTCTCATTAGGGTTAAGTCGTGTTGAGAGTGTATTTATGAATTTCCTAACTAGTTCTTATCTGAATAACTTGGATCAAAATTCTTTACAGACAATCAATCCTATGACCAAGGCAGGAGATATTGCGAATGTTGATCAGGTTGTTTTCACTAAAGGAGGGGCAAGATATCCTCTAGATTATAATGTAGATACTCAATTTAAATTAGATAAAACCAATCTCAAGGTTGATCCTCAAGTTATTAGAAATTTCATGAATTCCGTGGTTCCATTTAATCAGATCTCCCACACTTCCATTTCTCCGGTTAATACCAATAAACGATACACCACCAATGACAATTCAGTCCTTGAGGGAGGTGCCCTTTACGGCATAGGAGTCGCTTATGATATTCTTGGTTCCCCGGCGGGAGGCGATTTTACACAGGATTCGTGGGGTGTCCAAATGGATCTCGGTATGATAGACGACAATCCCACTTCGGCATTTATCTTTGTTCATTCCAAGAATACCGTTTTATTTAAGGACGGCCAAATTCAGGTTGTTCAGTAAAAAAAAAATATATAAATAAATATAAATGAATTTTTTACCTGAAGATATTTTTTCTCTAATTCTGAAAAAAAGAACCGAAGAAATGAAAAAAGATAAAGAGATAAAAGATAATAAAAAAAAATATAATGAAGTCATGAAATATATTGATAATGCTTACTTTTTCATATTAAGTAATAAATATTATTATAATCAGAAAAACATATTAAATATAGGTCAAGATTATTATAGAAATTATATGACGACTGAAATAGAGGAATATTAAATCTATACTTCTTTTTTTAAGTTTTTTTTTAATAATTTTTATATTATAATATAATATAAAAAATGAGCATGTCTATTCCTTCTGTTTTACAACCCGGTGCAATTGGTTCCAACCCGGAACAAAGAATTGATACGGATATCCTGGAACCGGTTATCTTCACCCCAACCTTCCTTCGTTATCAACTTCAGAATAAAGGTCTTCTGAATCCGGATTCTCGTCTCACCTTCTCAATCTCGGGGCACGGTGGGCACGACTCCTTCTTCCCTGTTGGTCTTGGCGTTGGTTCTGTTATTGATCGTGCAACTCTCAAAATTGGTGGTAAAACCATTTGCGAGGTTCAGGATTGGAATCACTATCAGGCATATAAGTCTATGTTTATTGATCAGTCGGTTATTAAAGAACGCGAACAGTACAACTCGGCACGTCTTATGTCAAATTCTGTAGTATATGATCAAGATACAGTTGTATCTAATAAAATTGGTTTAGATATTGGGAAAGAGTTTATTGACGACACAACCGAGACGGACACCAATATGAAAGTCCATACCTTTCAGAAATTAAATAATGCCGGAACCTTCTCCATAACGCTTGCAGACCTATTTCCTGCTATCCGCGGAATTCAGTTGCCCCTCTTTATGATTTCGGGCGACGTCAATCTAGAACTCACCCTTTCGGAAAAGGTTGGTCAGCGTGCGTCTCTTGCATTTGCTGGAGACAACGCCAATCATTCTTTCACCTTAGATCAGACGGAATGCCGTATGATTGCCGATTATACTTTCCTTGACGGCGACGAAATGGAAGGGTTCCGGAGAGAGAATCGGGACTTCTCTTTCATGTTCCTTGAGCCCCGCCTCACTAAGACGACCCTCGCCACAGTTGCTGACGCTCAGAATGTTATCCGCAATGTTGGTGGTGCTGGACGCCTTGTTTCCAAAATGTTCGTTGGTCTAACTTCGGGCAAAATGTCTGTTCATTTCTCGGGGTCGGGAACTGGTAATGCTAAGAGTCTCTTAAATGATTACAGAGCAATTGCCCCTGCTATGCCTGCTGCCCGCACTTATGGTCAGTTAGTTGCTAACGTTAAGAAGAATGACGAATTCTTATATCCTCTTGACCGTACTAATTCGGCACTTCATTTCCATGGAGTTGCAGATACGGAAGGCGGTGTTCCCCATATTACTCGTGCCGAATATGCTCGTCAGGGAGACAGCATGGTTAATAAGAAATTTGAGGGTTATTCTATGAGTGGTCAGAATGAACTTACTGGTCAGTTCTTCTATAACGCTTATCGTATGAATGACGGAACCCGAGTTGATTCTCGTGGTATAGAACTTCACCACAAATATCAGGATCTTGCTGCCACCGAGGCACCATACACCTCCCGTTGTTGGATTGAGGTTCAGAAGGTAATGAGAATTACTGACGGCGTTGTTGATTGCTATTACGCTTAAATAGAGAGTCCTCAAAGTCCTCAAAGACCTCAAAAATAAATAAAATAATTGTAATTTTTAAAAATAGTATCCATACTTTTTAATAAATATCTTTTCAGAAAAACTGAAAATATAATAATATTTTTTGAGGACTTTGAGGACTTTGATCCCACTTTTAATTTTGATAAGTTTATATTTAAATCTTTTTTTATATATATAATATAAATGACAACTAAAGAAAATCTAATTGATATTATCCAAAAATCAAGACCGAAGGCGAAGGAATCAACTATAAAAATGTATGTGTCAAACCTCATGAAACTAATGAAATTGTTTGAGGAGGATAATTTAAAGTTTCTAAATAAACCGGAAACAATTTCCGATAAATTAAGCGAATTACATTACACAACACAGAGAAACTATTATAACTCA
>TARA_R110001592_G_scaffold108519_11_pt1 | contig 20844 bp, 10 predicted proteins | sample TARA_R110001592 | Tara Oceans TARA_R110001592 (sample SAMEA4398387) | marine metagenome | biome: Polar Biome; feature: [SRF] surface water layer (ENVO:00010504); material: water (ENVO:00002006), including particulate matter (ENVO:01000060) such as... | depth 5 m | reverse complement strand
TTGTTTCTTAAAACTTCCTCTAATTTTGTTAAAATTAGATTTCTAGACTTTCCGCTAGTCGTAAATCCTGCTATATCTGTGTCTCCTGGCGGAATATAGCCACCGACATAGATCGCTTTTCTTCGACGATAATAGAGTGAAGGATATTGTAATTCTTTTAGCTTTAAAATTGTAGCATACCCATAACTATTATTTTCTGGACATACAAGCGCTTTTGAGTATCTTATTCCAAATTCAAAAATTAATTCTGCAAATTGATCTGGAGGAATCTTTCCTTTATACTCTGCAACGACTTCTCCTTCTGTCACATCAATAATGTGAAATGTTGAGTAATCTTTAGAGTCGCCTCTAGAAACATCAGCAGATAGAATATACTTGTGTTCTGAAAGTGCTTGCTTCCAAATCCACACATTCATATCATAACCTGCACGATCTATGGGGGCTCTAACATTTTCGTACAGGTAAGTTAGATCTGGACTTGACAAAAATGTTTCGCCAGAAGATGCAAAATCACACAAATATTCTTGGGCAACCTTTCTTTCTGAGAAGTTTCTTGTTTCTTTTTCAAACCATGCGTCATCTCTTTCAGGGTGAACACTCCATGGTAGTTTTATTGCTTTAAACTCACTTAAACCTGCTTCTGCATTGACGTAGATTTCATGATACTGACCGCCGACTCCGTTGGGTGTAGAGAGTAGAATAGCTCTACCACCCGTTGAAATTGTAGGGTATAAACCTGTCCATAGTTCATCGAAGTTTCTAACAAAAGCTGCCTCATCTATAATCAAAAGCGACAAAGCTTCAGATCGGCCAGCATCGTCTGATGTAGGTATTGCTTTTATTGAAGACCCATGACTAAATTCTATAAGCTGTTTATTGTTAGAAACAATAGTAGGTAAGACCAGCCATTTTGGGACGCCTCTAATCATTACTTTTACTTTTTTAATAAAGTTTTGTGCTACGCTTAACTTTGTAGCAATAATAAGAATTGTCTTATCTTTTTGAAAAAGCGCCATCCAAGTTGCGTATGCTGCTGTTAAAGTTGATAGACCTAGTTGTCTAGACTTTAAAATAACATTAAATCTATGGTCTACAAAATCTTTGACACAATCATCTTGAAATGGGTATGTATCAAACGGTATCAAACCCTGCACTGGGTGTTGAATTTTTACATACTTGTTAAAGAAATAAACCGGGTCTTTACCGCATTTTATTATTTCTTTTACTTGTCTAGATTTATTAGTAACTGCCACACTATTCGACCCTAAAGCTTGTAGATCGCCTGTAATACGCGTTCTTTTTTAACGTGTAAGGTGAAGTAGTAATTACCTGAATACTATCGTCAGAGTTTAGTGTTTTAGCTTTGAGAGTTCTTCCTGCAGAAGTCTTAAACTCTTTTTTAACATTTTTCATATAATCATCAGTCATCTTTACAGACTCTTCTTCATGACGTTTACACTGATCTCGCATATTTCTATCTGACACTAACGTCACAATTGTTGTATACGATACTGTTAGAATATCGCCGCTAAGTGAGGCTTTTATTGATAACGTTGGAGACTTAGGCGTTGACGTATAGCCCCACGTATCATTGCAAACTTGTCCCAGGACATTTACTTCTTCAAAATTAAGCATTACTTTCACCCTATATGACTATATATTTTCTAAATAAAAAGAAATCGGCAAAGAATGCCTTTCTTTTTGTTGCTTTTTAACTTGTTTGTTGTTTGGCCTCCAACCACTAGCCCATTTTTTCCTATCTGGTTGAACCCAGCGGTGTGTACAGTCTAGGCAGCAACCATGTGCCTTAAAGGAAATATCATCGCTGGTATCCGTTAAAATAAAATCGCACAAAGGACACGCAACAGGTAAGGTTGGTATATGTTGTTTTGGTTTAATGACTAAAAAATCATCATAATAAATATACAACATGTCATTCTTTTCTTCGAATCTGTTTGTTGACATTAGTTATAACTCACTAAAGAATTATTACCCACAGAAGAAATGTCAATTACATTATCAACAGAATCTTTGACAGCATCAATATGAGAAATTATAATAATATTTCTAAACCATTTTTTCAAAGAGTCTAACAAGGTGTTACAAGCTGCTATATTTGTTTCATCTAACGCGCCAAAACCTTCATCAATTATAAGCATATTTGTCTTAGGCAGTGAAGAAATATTAATAAGCGCAACACGAATTACAAGAGAGGCCATCATTTTTTCCATACCTGATGCTAGTTCTATTATTCGCTTAGAATCACCATAGTTTATATAAATATCCATTGCATTTGAATCTGCATCTGCCTCTAATTCAACTGTAAAGCCTGTAATAGCCTGTAGTATCTTAGAGATTTCCATGTTTATTAATGGTAGCTGTGATGAAATAATTTGACGCGGTATGCCTTTTTTAGAAACTGCTTGTAGTAGCATGTCATATAATTTTAATTCATTTTTTATTGTTGCATATCTTGACTTTTCTTTTTTAAGATTAGTTAAGTTAACTTCATTATGTCCAATTTGTTCTGCTAAATTAAGTCTTTCACTGTCTAAAACATTAATCTCTTTTGATACTTCACTTATTTTCTTTTTTAACTTAATACTTGCGCTATTTGTTGTATCATCTTCAACGTTTATTTCCATTTGTGAAAGTTTTAAATTTTCAGCTACAAGTTTATTCTCAAAGTTAATCACCTTTGTAGTTGTATCATGAAGTGTGATTTTTTTCTTAGAGACTTCAATTTTTATTTCATTAAGACGTTGTAATAAAGCTTCGTACTTTTTCTTTTGATCACTTAAATCTTGCTTTTCAAGCGCTTTTACTGCTCTTCTAGTCACTTTTACTTGTTCATGAATTGTATCTACTAATTCTTTTTGACTTTGAATTTTTTCTTTATTTTTATACGAATTTTTTATAAACTTGCAAGTCGGAAAACTATCGCCACAAGGGACTTGATTTAGTATTGCTATTGATTTTTCTTGTAAGGCTAGTTCTATTTTTTGTAGATTGTGTTTGTGTTCTAAGTCAACAAAGCTTTTTTGAATATTTGAACACTCTTCTATTCTCTTGTCGATCTCTTCTATCGGGAATTTTTTCATAACATGCTCAGTCATTTGAATCTTTAATTTCAGTTGATCAATTTCACTAAGCGCGTATTCCTTCTTTTTTATCTTCTCCAAGATTTCATTGTTAATTTTTTCAACAATGATTTTTTGTTCGTTAAGCTCTTCTTGAGATACAACGTCAGGCTTTGAAGAAGTAGCTAGATTTATTTTAAAGTCATGCAAGATATTTCTTTTATCTTTAATGTCCTTTTCAACTTTAATAATTTTATTTTTTCTTCTTCTTAGATTTTCTCTGACTCTTTTTATTTCAACTTCATAATCAACTTCAGGTGCTGATTTAGCTGCTGACTTTAACGGCATGGATTCTTCTTTTGCAAGTTCATACATTTTATCAAAGATATCTAAGTCTAAAAACTTACTCAAGATCATTTTTCTAGAAGTTGCTCTTTCTTTGATAAACGTGTTCATATCACCTTGCGGTGCTAAAGAAGTGAGTAAAAAGTCATTAGAGTTGCCGATGAGTGTACGCAGTATTTTTTCAGTTTCTCTTCGCTGTTCTCCTGACAAATCTTCGATATCATTGTTTTCGCTGTCTGTTTTGAAGAGATTTAAACCTGTAGTTGCTGACGTAACACCTTTTCTGTTTTGTCTTTTTATGGTAAATCTTTCTACTCTATAACATGTACCGTCTACACTAAACCATGCGCTTGCTTTGCAATGAGCTTTTCTAGAGTTTATAATATGTTCATTTTTAATTGCGCCTCGGTCTGTCGTATTAAAAAATACATACATTAATGTACCAATAATAGATGATTTCCCAGATCTATTTTTCCCAAAAATTCCAGTAATACCATTGAGCTTTTCAAAGTCAATTACATTACCCTTTCCGTAGCCGAATGTGTTATCAAATTCTACTTTTTTAATTACCCACCTGGAGTTTCTTATTGAACTATCTTGACGACAAGCCTCATTAGCAAACCTAACTACTAGCTCATCAAATTTATTCCACTCAGCCTTTGTTAAACCAGCATTTTGATGATAATTTCTCATTAACTCTCTTTGAAAAGAACTATCTCTTAAACTTTTCTTTTCTATCAAAGATTTGTTAGCTTCTATAAGGCCTGTTTCAACTTGTTTATCAATCTTATATACAATCTCTGATGCGTTTTTTTGTGCTTTTAGTCTTGCACCTAGCAGTTTCATGTCAGCTTGTTGGATCAGGCAATCAGCTCTTACTCTAAATCTTGCGCCAGATTTATGATTGTCTGCTTCGTTTAATGTTTCTTCAACTGTGCCCTTCCAATCAATTGTAACAAAAGGTTTGTCATGCAAAATTTCAACAAAATTAACATCGAAGTCATTTCTTGATTTTATATCCCAAACAAGAAAGCCTTTTCCAGGATCTTCGCCATAGTTTTGTTGTATGCTAGATCCACAGTAAGCAACACGCTTATCTGGCGTAAGGTATTGACATTTATGTATATCACCTAGTAGGGCAAAATCATAGTCTTCAAAAAACTCTGCTTTTATCTCACCCTCGATTTCCCAATTAATATCAGTGAGTGAGCCTATTACACCACCGTGGTAAAGCGCAATATTAACATCATTTTCAACAGGTTGTACTTCTTTCCAGCCTGCTTCATCAAAGCACGAAAATACACACCAATTAAATCCAGACTCGCCGATGGGATAAACACCAGACTTCTTATAAAGATGTATTCTAGGGTTATCCAGAGCTGCTAGAATAGGACTTATTGCATCCTGGCGTTGCTCATTTAAAATAAGACCATCATGGTTACCAAGAATAACATGAACATCTGCTATTTTTGCCATTTCTGTAAACCACCATGAAAGGCAATCAATCAGCTCGGGCGATATGCCCTGGGTTTTTGAATGAACAATATCGCCGCCGACATAAATAATGTCTGGTTTTAAGCTTCTTGTTTTCTCAAAAAAATCACTAAACGAACGACGATACTCATCGTGCCGGGACAAGCCTCGCCAATGAACATCTGCTATATGAACTATTCTCATCAATCCTCGGAGAAATTTTTCTCATAATCTTTTTAAATTATTATCCAAGACTATTAAGATGTACAAGTTATCTACCTAATAATTTGATGATTTTATCTTATATTCAAGATATTCATAAACAGAATTTATTTTATCTGCAACTCGAGACACTTTACTTTGAACCCATTCTGGAAGATCATCATCGTCATCAAGCATATCATAAAGACTCTGAGATTTTCTAAAGATATAATAAAGTTGTTTTTTTGTAGATCGCCCTTCACGATCAGATGATTTTGTATGACCATAACTAAGATTTCTCCCGTTAGGTTGATTTTCCGTATCATCAAAATCATCTAATATACCCGGTACATCATGTTGTTTAAAAACAACATCATCTTGCATCAAGTGTTTCAATTCTTCATCAATTAGCGATCTCAGATCTTCTCTGGATAATTTCATTAGAGCGCTCCTAAAGATAACTATCTAAAATCAAAGAATAGATCCGCTTCCAATTTCTGAAATTTTATATTTTAACCTTAGATCTCTTTGCCATAATTCTGCATTTAGTAGCGCATTTTGAAATTCAGATTTTGACATTTCGCCTACATCACTCTTATCACCGAGATCAATCATTCTCACCTGACAATCATAAGAAGTAAGCAATGAGGCAATTTTTTGAGTCTTATAACCCATGTCTGAATCTAACGCAAGTACGATAGGCGTTCTATTTGTTATAACTTTTTGAAAAAGCTTCATCTCTTCTGTCAAACTAGAGCCTAGTAGACAAGTTGCATTCTCATTGCACTTCATTAAATCAAATGGCCCCTCAACTAGAGTTAATTCATTTGACCAGTCAATATTGTATTCATTAAAAATAATTGTCTTTTTATCAGTTGGTGCATTTATATATTTGAAATTATTATCTGGATCAATTGATCTTGCAACAAAAAAGTTTAGTTGACCCTTGTCATCAAAAGATGGGATAATTACACGTCTACGATACCTACCTGATGCTATTGCGCCTAATTTAAAATACCAAATATCTTTTTCAGTAAGTCCTCTTTTAAGCAAATATCGAATACAAGCTTTTATATCCGGATCTAAGATGTTTTTTATTTTTCCTAAAAATGTGTAGTCTGTAGGCAATGTTAGCTTTTCTTCTTCTTCTTGGATGTCTAAGCAAACGTATAAATGCTTAGGTAGAAACTTCTCTTTAAACGCAGTAGCTTCAGAGTGCCTAAAGTACTTTTTTAAAATAGGTAAAAGTGTTTTACCCTTAAGCCCGCAAACCCAACAGTGCGCTTGCCATGTTAATAAATTTATAGAAAGTTTCTTTTTAGTTGATGTCTTACAAGATGGGCAGGGTACAGCAGCATTTTCACCAGATCTATCTATATCACAGATACCAAAGACGCTTCTTATAAATTTAACTTTGTTACTAACAGTATTCACAGACAAATAATACTACATAGTTTTAATTTTTTTTAGATTCTTTTACTATTTTAAAACCAGCAGATGCAATTACATAAGCGTCTGCCATGTCGTAACAGCCTGGGGACGGTATAATTACACCTTTTCTTGGGCCAGACTTTAATACTTTCATAGGCCAATCAATTTCAGCTCTATTTTCAACCCATTTAAAGATTTGCTCTTTTGTTGTTAATTTTGATTTTCTATCAATTTTAAGCCCTATATTTTTTCTAGCAATATTGACATTAATAAATTGTGGCTCAAGTTTAAGATCGCGAACACAGATATAACTTATTATGCCGTTGAATCTTGCAAGTGTCATTAAAGTCTTAGCTGAAGAGAATCCTGGCCTAAAAGCTTGTAAATTTTCTTCTATAAAAATTTCTTTAATGTCATTTTCTTGACTTATTGAGACCAATGCTCTTTTAACAATTTCTGCTTTGGCAAGAAAGTTCTTTTCTTTTCCAAGCTCGATGTAACCTATACTTAATAGCTTTGAGTCTATCGAGTTAATTAAACACCAACCAGTGCAGCTTGTGGATATGTCTAAACCTAAAATCAATTAGAAGTCCAACTTAATCTTAAACAGGTACTCATCAACCCATCGTTTCAAAACGGGTTGTGCAAGGTTTGCTCTCATTATAACATTTAAGTTATCATCGTGTATGTTTATGCTAGTAATGTATGTAAATTCAGGAGCAGTGTCGTTTGCGTTTAACGTTGCAGACAGCGGTAGGTAGCTAGGGTTTGAAGAGCTATTTACTTGACTTCCTGGTGAAAATGCATTCACTGTCATGACATGAGTAGTTTGTTCTCCTGCAAAATCACATGAGAAGTAATCTTTTCCGAAATGGCCGATATGAGGTGATTTAATTATACCCACACCCTCATCATAGAATACATTGCCAACGTTTGCCCACTGAGCTTGCTTTGTTAAGCAATCAGCTCTATATAAACCTCCTTCGCCATTGTCTCTTAATGTAATAGAGACTTTGCCATTTGATCCCGTGTAGTATGGGTCACGTAATCTAAATGTTCCCTCTTCTATTCTTTGTCCATAGAATAAGTTTGATATATCGAATAGTTTGATCTCATTTGAAGATGGGTCACCTGTTGTCTGATAAATCCAAAAGTCGTATGACGCGCCCATTGTGCAATCATTTGCATCTTTAGGCATGATACCGGGGAGCATTGATGAATCGAGGGTGCCGTTCACGGATTCATTCATGGCCCAGCCGTCAGGATTGTCTGGTGATACAAGATCCTTGAATTTGGCGCCGTAGTAGCCCGGTGAGCGAAATCCGTTGGTGGTGTCAGTCCTTGTTGAAGCTATATTATTGTAATTTCTTGTCCCAGTTAACCAAGATGCACCATCGATGATTGATCGCTCCCAGCCGATGCTTAAATCAATATTTTTAGATAAATCCATTTTAAGTTGTGGCTTATTTTCAAATAAATTTTGTAAGCCTATCAGCGTAAGATCTAGTGCACCTTCATCATCAACAAAAATAGATAGCGGACCTTTAACTGGCTTCTGAATAGCAACAGATACCTGATTTTCTGTCGGTAATGCGCCTGGATCAGTTAGTACAGAACCAGACATGAGCCAGCCAAAATTAGGTGCAAACAAACCATTATCATTGGGTAACAATGCTAGATTTCTTCTCACTAAAGAGCCGGTTGCATAAAAGTGATCCAATGCACCCGACACGGGTGTAAGAAATTTTCCGTCTATTATGGCATCATGGCCCCCGAAGTTTGGGTACCCGCTGTCGGGGTCGTCGCTGGAAGCCAAAGGATAGTTTCCGTCATTGATCTCTTGCTGTATGCTATTTACTCTACCGATATTAAGACCGTATCTAGAGAAACTACCAGAAAATTTCTGTGAAACTGACGATGCTGTTAGGTGCATGAGTCTCGGGTAGTTACCGGGTGTATAGTTAAAAGCATCGCTACTATAAGAATCTGGTATTGCTGGAATGCCGCCTATGAATTCTCTTGTAAAATTTTCAAGATTTATAAGCGTTGCATCAACAGATAGAGACAAACCTGCGTTAAACGGCCTGCTTAACATTGTTCCAGTGTTGTTTAATAAAACATCGCCTTGTGGATGCAAAGATTCAATAGGCCACTTTCTTTTTTCTTCTGTATAAGGTCCGAGCTCTGGGGTGGTTATACCGGTTGAGCCGCCGACGGCTACAGGCGCAGACCAGCCCCACTCCCCGGGACTTGTTTCAGATGTTGGGCCACCAGGTACATCCCGTTTGCCCTCAATACTCCACCCGAAGCCCGCTGATGCATCTTCGTCTTTTTTAAAACTCTCAACACAATTCATTAAAAAAGATCTATTAGGTGATTCTTTAACAAAGAACGGCGGTAGATAAAAAAGCAATGAAGTATCTGCTGGCGTGCTATTAAATGTGTGTCTTTCACCCGTAATAATAGTGCCACCGGATGAGTCTAATCCCTCGATCTTCATAGACCTAGAATATTCAAGGATCGTTCCCGGGCCTTCGATTGAGCCGGTTACAATATCTTCGAGCGATCTATATTTGTCATAAATTTTTATCTCATGTATTTCTGCATTAAGCTGTGATATAAATTTAAATTCTGTTGGATCAGAACCGGGAACTTGACCCTCTTCCATACCAAACGGTTTGGCACGGCGGGAGGCTGCTACACCGAGAGTGGTAGCTGTTCCTGCTTTATTGTGAACAACAGGTCTAATCCCTTCGTTTATTGATGCAGTTAGATTAAAAAAGTTATACATTCTATCTTTTTGATCGCAAAGTGATCCTGTTCCTGGTCCCTCATAAAAGTTTCCTACTACTAGAATGTCAGGATCTGGTATACCGGGCTGATTTGATACAGTAGCATCACCGCCTGCTGCTATAGAGGTTGCTATTCTTTCAATGTAGTTCATGCCATTTTTGGGGCCGGTTCTGGATGGTTCTGCATCTATGGCCTGAAGCATATTTCTTAGAGGTAACTGAGGTGCTATTGACATAGAAGGCACGTAAAATGTTCCTCTATCAACACCGTCAATTACAAATGTTCCTGTTCCGTGATTTACTCTCTCTGTTCCCCATCTTACCCCGACATAATGCCAGTGATTTTTCTTTAAAGAATTATCGTCAGATAAAAAGACAAGATCTTTTGGGGGTACGTTATTTCTGAGATCAATACTTGCAAGATTTATGTCGCGTGGTGGGACCTCTGCTGATTGAGAAAGCTGTAACATAATTCTATAGCCATCGACTAATCCTGAATCATCAACTGAAGAACCTGATACAAGAGAAACCGCAAATACAGTAGGCATATGCATGATCGTACCTGCGTGAAACGGATATACTCCAAGCATTCCATTTGAAGAATGTCCTGTGTGCCAATTTGTGTATCTAGGGTTTATATAGAACTCAAACGTAAACGATCCTGTTGGTGTATAAGGGCCTCTGCCTGCTCTTAGACCAGGTAAACCATCAGGAGCACTTTCCCTATAGGTGAGCTGCTCGTTCGACCAATGTGTAGGCAACTTATCCCAACCCGCTTGTAACCGAGGATGATCTAGCCCAAATGGTGCATTCATAGGTGGAATTGCACCAGTTGAGTTATTATAAATTAAACACGCTGCATCTGGAAAACCTGATCCTGTAAAAAAATTGAGAGTGTGATAATTCTTATAAGCAAATTGAGAATCTGTATATCGACTGGTATTATTAGGCATCAAGACTTTACGAATGTAATCTTTTAATAACCGATCTGACCCACTGAGATTTTTAACAAGTGTTCCTGCTTCTGCTGGATAATCGGCGCCAACTGTTTGGTCTTTTTTTCTCTGCCCTAAACCTTCCAGTCTATAGGGTGGTCGAAACAACCTAATCTCTTTCTTTTTTCTGTTTCTTGCAGGCTGAATTCGCTCATTGACAATACCTGGGAAGGCTGTTGTTCCGTCGGACAAAACTCCGGGTAGGGTTGTGATTGGGGTATAGCCAGCATCGGATGACATTGGTCCTACTGCTAATTCACCAACATTCATGCCAACATACTGATACATCGATCCTGATATGTTTGAACCCTCTGGGATAATACCGTCTGGGTAGCTTTTTTTGATAACATTAGCAAAGTCGTATGGGCTAAACCCCAAGTAATCAGATGTCTCCATGAAGGGTTCTGTAGTAATTTTTGTCCCAAGTGTCCCGTCCGCTTCATATTTAACAAACATACCCTGCGGAAAGTCTTTGAATGCCGGACTAGGTCTAGGAACAACCTTAATTGATCCAGTGACGCCCTGGTTGAAACCAAATTCACTAGTAAGGAATGCTTCACCAGGCGGCAAGTCCATTGTCCCAGAAGAAAATGACCTGCTTGGATGAGTCTGGAGAGAGGTAAGCTCAATCAGCTCTTTTTGAATCTTAAAAATTCCCACCTAACTTCCTCCTAAGATGATAATAACCTTTCATCGTTAGACTAGAAGTCTAGTCGTATCCTCATTGTTATGTCTTTCTCATCATTCTTTTCAACAGGCCTGCTAAGTTTAGCAACTGCAAGAAGATTATTTCTAGCATCATATAATCCTATGGTTGTTACAAATGAGAATACACGCTGAGTTATTTCTTCACCTTCGTCGATCACTCTAATTCGACCTGTGTCATCTGTGAACGTTGGGTTGGAAGAGTAATTAAACTCATCAGATGTCGCTCTACAAAAGAGTAATGTTGAGTTGATATTAGTAACATTCTGGAATGTCATTGCTGTTAAACTTCCAGAACTAAATCTTGTCGAACACACATGATCAAGAATGTCATCCATGCTTGCTGATACTATTAAGTCAGGAATGAAAGAGGCTGAGTAATTTCCAAGTGCGCCGCCAAGGACAGTTTGACCTATTGCTGCGGCTTGATAAGCTGCATTTGACATTGCGTCGATAACACCAGAAACATGTTGTGATCCTGATATTACTTTAGTCATATCTAAAACAACAATTCCTTGATCGTAAAAAATTGTTCCTACTTTATTGGAAGTGTCTGCAGAGTTTACAAGGTTACCCACCTCTCCTCCGACTGCCATTTCTCTCGCTGTGGCTGAACCTACATCTGTATAGATTGCTGAACCTGATGTTGTTGTCAAATTTAAATTAGGTTCAGGATCAGTGTGATTATACACAAAACCTGAGTAGGGAGCCTTAGAAGCAGATTGAAACATCTTCATTGCAAAGGTTTCTCTCTTTATCTCATCTCTAGCAAAGAGTCGTTTAAAACAGATAAACAATGCTGTGTCAATACCGCCAGATGATGGTGGCTGCGTTGTTCCAAACGGTGTAGTAAACTGATAAGTTGCATCACCTAGTAACATCTGTGCAAACTGTCTGTATAGATTGATCTTCTCTCGCATCATTAACGTCTGCGATGGAAATAGAAGTTTGCCAGCACTATCAATACCGCTAGATGCAGTTGCAACTACACCACTACCTGAGTAGATACCCATTGTAATATCAAAGATTGGGTTTGCTGTTTGCAGACTAAAATCTTGATCATAAACAGTGTGGAATAGAGACGAGGTTACACCCGGTCCTATTCCGCCTGTTACAAAGACTTGATACTTTTTTCTTGTTGAAGATCCTGAAATATCTTCTTGGATTACGTCTATCAACTGATTTAAAACAGATCTGCTTGTTTTTATATCAGCTGAAGATAACTCTTTGTAGGTTGCCATTCTCTACTTCCTCACTTAAGCCTGTTAGGGTGCACTATGCGCTTTTGCTAATCTCAGCCAAGAGATTCTTTTGAGCGCCTGATTGTTGTCCTGTTACCTGAATATAAGATCTTACTTTTGTCTTATCTCCTGCAACACCGTATGTATTAAACAATGTTGTTGTCAGTGAAGATTTGACATTTAATGTAAATGTAAGTTTTGTTCCACCAGTAGTTTCGTCTATGGCAGAGTCTCTCGGTAAAATATAAGTTGCAATATTGTTTGTATCTATCGAAACTGGTCGAGCACCTGAACCTAATTGTAAGAAAAGGTTATTTAGTTCAACTCTAAAGTTTTGATCTTTAAGTTCAGCGGGAATAAGCTCGTCGCCGCCAATTGTTTGTTTGAGCGTTATAGACTGTGATCTAGCGTTAATAATATTAAGTGAAAATGTGTCACTAAGGTTATTTTCCAATGCAAAGCTAGGTAATCTAATAAGTGTTGGTGTTGAAAGTGACAAAAGTTTGTGCATTTGTGAAATGTCGCCATTGGTCAATGCTTCTAGGACAGGTGTGTTTTTTATAATTTTTTCTTTACCAACAGTCCTCCCATACTTTTGTATAATTGTGTAATCAACTTCATCATCAGAGAACGCAAATTTAACTATGTTAAAAGATCCGTCATTTCTAGCAAGTAACTCACGACCTACATCTGTTAAAACTGCATCTAGTATAACATTGTTCGTAGATTGATCTAAAAGACCCATAATATTCTCCTGGTTCTAAATATACCTTTCGGTGGGTAAATAAGTAAAATAATTTTATCTATATGATTAGATATGGGATCATCGATGGTCTACCTTCCGCAATTGAAGCGCCTGGTCTATGTGACTCCGCAGATGCTGGTGGTAATGCTCCCGTTCTTTTATCATTAACGTATATGTCAATTGTCTTTTCTTTTTGAACATCAATGTTTAAAATTTTAAGTTTGTATACGGGTGTTGCACTCAATGCTGAATCATCACTGCCATCGATTGTACCTCCAAACTTGATAACATCTCGTTCTACAGCCGTGGAATATGACGGAATATGGCCTGTGCCAGACCCAGTATCACCGATAGTATCTGAGCTTTTAGGATCAATGTTGTTAACTTTATAACACATTGGATTAAAAACTATACTTACATTTTCTAAACCCGATATTTTTGCTAAGTTAGTGTAAGGTGAGCCTGAAATATTGTCATTAAACTGCGATTGATCATATTGTACAGTCAGGTTTAAGTTAGGATAACAAAGCGGTGCACCTGAGCCTGCTATGTACCTTACAGCTATTGAATTTTTTCTTATATCAAAAGACACTTCAAATTGTTGCGATAAATTAGATGAAAAACCACGCGCATCAACTGATGTTACGGCATAAATAACAACAGTGTCCTTGTTGAATCTTGTATCAACATGTCTTGTAATGGGTGCACTGGGCGTGTGTGTATATAGATGTGGCGCGTATTTACTTGTTTCAAATGCAGCAGGTGTGTTTAAAAATTGTGTGTAATCGCCAGGGTTAAATGTACTATTAAAATCATACTCGTGAACTAGTTCAAAAGGTTTATCATATGCATTACCTTCTATAGGCATAGATACTGATTGACCTCCTGATCCGCCGCTGTCGTAGTCAGGTGGCGAGACATCACCTTTAGTATTGTTCATTACGTCACCTGAGCCGAAATCGACTGTATGCTCTCTTTTAAACACTCTAAACTTTGTTATGTCTCTTTGCGGATTTACTGGAAAGTCCCAGTTCACAATTAAATTTCCATTTGTATAGTCATACAAAAATGTTAAGTTTTGAGGAACGGGTGGAGGAGTCATCTCGATAGCATTTGCTTGAACAAAATGAGATCCACGGCTAGCTAGTAAAACACCTACGCGTGCAATTTCATCTTCATCTGCTTGAACATTAACAGCATCCATTTCAACATAGTATACTGACCTAACCCTATAAATAACACGCGCACCGTATGGAACATTACCATCTCTTATTTCAGTTGCTACAACTGAGTTAGATGAACCAAAGGTAGTTGAGTCTGCTGTGTCAGATGTATTTAAAATCTCTACTATCATTGCGTCTGTATTTATATTTACATCAATCCCGCCTTGACTATCTGTATTATATGACATTTTCTTATCTATTAAAAATCCTGCAAGACCAATAGCAGCATTACCTCCTCCGGGTGTGCCTTGCCGGGTGTATGCTGATGAGGCTCCGGAACGATCAGCTTGTGTAAACGTGTATTGGGGGGCGGTATAATCGGCGTCGTACCATTGAACTAAATTTTCAGACCTCATCTGTAGTCCAAACATCGCTGAGGTTAACCCAGTGTCACCAGTTTGGCCGATGGCAGAGCTTTGGATTGATCTAAAATATTGAAGTGTACTAGAGGAATCAGCTCCGGCATGTACTAAATCATCTGCATAAGGTCCCTCTACACCCATAGCCGCTTGTAAAATTAGATCGCCAGCATGTGTATTTTTTAGCGTAATATTTTGTACGATATTTTTGACCTCGTCGAGCACGTCTGCATGTTTATCAATTGAATCTTGTGAGACATGTACTATTCCTTGTGCTTCATAATTCTTCATTAAAGCGGCAAGCTGGCTCTTGGTGTCTGCTGACCAGGCTTTTTGTGTCCCATCACAACTATCGGGCAAGAATTCATCAATTAAATGTGTGAGGTCGTCTGCAGAGCCAAAGCCAACTAGATTATCAATTAATCTATTTGCAGTTTGAATACCCGCTTCGTCGACGCTAGATGGTATTGAACTTAGTTCGTGGGTGAGCGACAAGCCAAATACAGAAGCTGCTATTACTGGAAATGTAGCTTGCATTTCTCTATAGAAGTTTTCATCAGCTTGTACGTCTTGAAGAACTAACCCTGAATACATTTGATTACCTAGTGCTTCAACATAAATAATTCGATCTATGTGATCGCTAATATTGACTGGAACATTGGATAAAACATCTACTCCAAGAGTTTCGGCAATCTCATCAAGATTAGGCTTTTGCCATGTTAACGTCATGTTTCGTGGCAATTTAAATTGTGATTCAGCAAGTCTTTTTTCGAGTTCATAATCTATAAACGCAGAGCCTGTTTCAGTAGGGGGAATAACAATATAAGTTGCGTCAACGCCGTTTTGATTAATTACTGACGGGCCAGTTGCCGAAGTTGCTGTTCCTTGTGTATATACTGTACTTGTTTGAGACGTAGAAGTTGCACCATTTATAATATTTTCATCTCTTGTATAAAAGTTATATGTAAACTTAACCTCGACATCGCTGGCTTCAGGAAGATTTGCTACAAGAACTGATTTGCTAATTTCTGATACGTAACCCAATTTAGAACCTCAACATAATTATTATACTACAAAACTTTTTTATGAAATGATTCATGTCTATGCAATGATACTTTCGCCCGAGGCTATTGCTCGAGCCTGTGAGTCATCAGCATCCATTGGAATAATAGCAACATCAACAAGAAAGGAGTATAGTAACCCGTCTTTACCTATACCTGTGACTGTGGCATCCTCCAGATCAGCAGCGAATCCATCGGCTGCTTGCCCTAACCAAGACTCAGACTCCACCTCTGAACCGCCGGTGGTTGTTGCGTAATGCGGTGTAAAGTCAGCCTCTGGATCAATTGCAATACAGAATACACGATCAAACTTCTTGGGAAGTAGACCTTGATTCCTAAATTTATCAGCACTAATTGGAAATGTCTTGTACATCATTGTAAGCAACGATTGCGATTCTATATTTGATATCGCGCTACCAGCAGTCCTTAGATAGTTTGTTGCTTGATTTATGACTGATAGTTTAGCAGCATTAATAGCAGCTTCGTCAACACCGGATGTTCCAGCGACGGAAGATTCACCGGAAGCCACTCCAGGAATTTCTTTTGAATTCAAATTTGTACTGTTGTATACATCATTAGGGCGGTATTCACTTAAATAGTCATTTTGATGTTGTGTGAAAAGAGAATATGGGCTTTGAACCATAGGTGCACCGTAGGCATTTTCTAGCAAAAAGCACCGTTCAGACACATTGAAGCCCGTCATCATTCTAATGTAATGTTTTAAGATTCCGCTATAGACCTCATTAAATGCTGCCTGGTATCCAAACATCCTGCCGGTGGGGGCGGCCATGCCATCAAAAGCTTCTTGAAAGTGAAGACCGGAACGCTGGTCATATGCCCACGGGTCATAGTAAAGACCATCGACTGACTCGCCGATATCACCACTAGAATCTTCCAAACCAAGGAAGTCAAGTGTAGGATCATCTGAGGCACTGATGGTAATACCCGAGCCAAGTCCTATGATAGCATCACGATATGCACTCTCAATATAGGTGGCTACTTCGCCGGGGTGGTGGGTGTCGATGTCATAGTCAAACTCATATGTAAAAGTATTTCGTGAAGAATTAATATCTGCGTTTGCTGATAATTCAAATCTAGAAAGTTTTATACCTGAGTCATTAAAATCCTTGTACGCTTGAATGCCCGGTTTAGGGTCCACAAGATTTGTAAGACCGAGTGAACCGTAGTCTTGAGGTCTTTTTTCTAGTCCCATCTTCTTCATTTTGGTCTTAAGATTCTCTACTGGGGTGGCGAGGTCACCTGGTAGTTTTGATCTGATGGTGTTGAGGGTCTCGTTTCCTGTGATGTCTTCGTGGTCCATGGCTTTAGCGTATACACCTAATAAGTTTTCTATCCCTTCAGCGCCGTGAGCCGGCGTTAAATCTTGAATGGTGTTTATATCGCTTATATCATCATCAACACTGTGATCTCTAAGTAGTGTTATTGGGTGAAGTTGGGTGCCACTATCTGTATAATAATACTTTGTATCAAAATAAAAAGTTCTAGGTGTAAAGACAATATCAGGATTGTCATGAGATTTTTTAATAACTCTAATTCTAATTAAACTTGAATGAGCAAAGTTAGATGTACTAAATGCATCCTCTCGATATGTCAATTCATCTATTCTTGCTTTTTCTCTTAAGTTTTCAAGCATACCTGTTGGTATACCTGCAACTATAATTTTTTTATTAATACCTAAATCGCCGCTTGTTTGATCTGTTTCTTTCAGGTCGGTATTTTTAGGACCGGACTGAAACCATCTGATTGCTGCATAGTTAGCTTCACTTATAGTTTCTGATGCTGGAATTAGATGTGTGTATGATTTAGTAGCGCCGGCATCATCGAATGAAACATCTTTTATGCCTTGGAATGGCGTAGGTAAAGAGCCAAGATTATTAATATAAGCTGTACTTAATGTAAAATTATCACATAAAATAGCGTACGCAGAAGCAACAGCATCAGGATTCATCCCGTTAAAGATTGACTTTACAGTCAGGCGGGCATTTTCATCATCATCTAGATCAATAGATCCTTGTGTGGGAGAATCGGTGTGGAATGCATATTTTCTAAGATAGCTTACATATTCTTCTGATTTTTCTAGTATGTGGTTCACGCCAGTCTCCGGGGTTTTGGTGCCGATTCCGCCTCCGAGTGCTGTCCTATTATTAAGTATATCTTTTACATGACTAAAAGCATTTAATGACCTGATGATCATTAAATCTTCGTTTACTAAACATTGCGCAATTCCTGGGATATCAGTAAATGACTGCGACCAGTTGTCTGAGTCCATCCATCCCTCATTGTTTTGGTCAGTGAGTGAGAAATTTCCTGAATCGATGGTAGCCCCAAAAGTGTCCACAAGGCCCTCGAGCGCCGACCAGTGATGGTTCATGGAGTCGATATAATTTGCATAGCCTCCAGAGCCGTAGGCAGAACCATTACTTAATTCTAGGGAGGAATGCACTTGTTTTGCAAACGAATCTCCAAATGTCTCCAGACAACTCATTAAAAATGAGGGGGCTTCAACAGCATCATACTTAAGTCTAAATGAAAAATCAAACGGAGAATCATCAGAAACATTCATTACTTCATCTTCCCAGCGCCATCCATCTGCCCTGTCTTCGCCGCTATGCGCAATATAACTTCCATCACTATCTGTAGTTACATAATCACCTTCGAGTAGTGAATCCCAAACCCTGCCTGTGTCATTGTCAACTGAGTCGGTTGTGGAAAATTCACTAAGATTTCCACCCACGCCGTCAATTCTAATTGAAGCTAATGATCGTCTTCCTACATAGTTTTGAATTAACAGTCCTAATGTGTAATATGTTAGCATTCTGCATGTATCTAGGCTAAGATTTCTGTACCAAGTGTTTTCGTCGGCGGTGTATCGACTCAGGCTGGATTGCAAAAATTCGTCTTTATTAAATTGATTTCCGCTGGAGCCATGGTCTGCTGTGCTTTCAATATCGCTAGCCATCGTAAAAATGGACTCAACATACAAATCCCATGTACTAATCATTCTGTCAAATAATGACTGAAATACTCCTGTGTAACTTTCACCCTCTCCCTCGATCAAAGCAGCGCCAATAGGCGTTTGCATTAAACCGTATCGTGTTGTAGATTGTCCTACTGAGTCAATTTTACTATAGAGTGTAGCACAGCGAGAGCCGCCGGCATCATTAATGGCGTACTCGCGTGCTAAGCGATTTTCGATATAAAAATATGCGAGATTTGATGCCGCTTCAGTAAAACGTGGGTATGCAAAAGCAAAAGCAGCATAGTAGTCTTCCCACCAATAAGTTGCATCATCAATTAGTAATCTTGTTGAACTTCCCAGGGTTGTACTTTCACCATCTTCGAGGGTATCTTCGACGGACTCATCGGGGGACACTTCATCACCTTCGCCGATGTAGCCACCTCCAAACTCTTTGTTAGTACCGATGGCGGCGACGCCGCTCCTCGAGGCGGCACCGGCTCCGTCTGTGAAATCACCAAAGTCTGGCCACTTTGGACTACCGGCGTAGTCACCTGAATTTCTGATTTGCAATGCTTCTCGACGATATCTAAGATATGTCTCTAATAAATTAAAACCTCCTGGCTGGTTTGCCATACATACTTTTACAATGTTTAACTGAATTGCTTGCTCATAGCGTCTAGGTACAAAACCAGCCGGTGAAGGATATTTTTCTGATGTGCCTAATTTAGTCAGCCTTTGGGAATCGGACTTGAATAAAGTTGAATTAGATCTATACACAAATTGACAGAGTGATTGACAGCAAGCCTTAAGAAACATATGGTTTGAAACAATTGTGGTCTGGACTGTAATTGATCCAGCAGATATTGTACTGGCGTCGTTGACATGTCCTATCATCAATAAATTTCTAACAAAGTTTGAAAGATTTTCTTGTTTTATACCAAATTCTGTGGCCCAATTAGCAAGCGAATCTGATTTTAGAGAACTACTGGTTGAGTCCCTGTTAATGAAACTATCAGCTAAATCATTAATATATGTGCTGTATCCTGAGATATAATTTTCTTCATCTGTTATCTCAAAAGGTAACATCCTGCGGCCGCCCGGATCGCCGCCACCTACAGATGTTGTAATTTCTGGGTTTAACGAAGCTGCAAAAGAGTCGATGTCTCTGCCATTATTCGTTATACTACCTACACTGTCTCCGATAACCTGGTCCAATACATCTGAAAGACTTGTAGTGTTGTCGATGCTGCTATTGAATTTTTTTGCTTCGTAGACAGGACCCGATGTCGCTGTAGCAGCGATGTCGAGTTTCCAGCGCCTAGACAGTATAAACTCTCTATTCATAAAATGACATAGATAAGTTATTATTTCAGAGTGATTGTTTGTATGCGCATCTTCGTACCCTTGCGGTAGGTTTTCTATTATATTGTTAATAAGAGTTGTGCCAAACTGTCTGTAATTTAACGAGTCGGAGGAGATTTCTCCAAGTATAGTATTACCATCACTGTCTGTGGTTCTGGGGACTATACCACCGATGAGCATACCACTGGGGGCACCAGTAAAGCCTGCAGTGCCTAGCTTGGTTCCACCTGACGACCCATAATTCTGGTAACCTATAGATAAGTATTGGTCAGCTTGCGATACAGTATCAACAAATGCTGTTGTTTGAGAAACAGAACTGTCGTCTAAAATATTAAATTTTTGTCCGTTAACACTGTCAATGGCTCGAACTTGCGTTCCGCTGCCCGTGGTATCACCTGTCATATGATATGACCCGTCTGCAATCATTCTTCTTAACTCTTGTAAAAGTTGAATAAATACACCAGTTTCAGACAATTGTTTAAATCTGTTGGGCAATTTTAATTTTTCAAAAAGTGAAGGTAGCGAGTTGCCGTCATATGATGCTGCTATACCTGCGACTTGTTGGTCTGCATACTCAGATGATTGGAGCGAGTTAATTCTATAAGCTCCAAGTGGGTCTAGACCTGAAGGCATACCGTACGAGAAGTCCATGCCATAGTCGAGTGCGACGCTGCCCATCATGCCGTTGTTGATGTTAGCAGCATCACCACGAAGGATATTAAAATTAGCCCCACCATAAGATGCTGGCTGCGACAGAGACCGTACCTTTAAAGACTTAGTCATTTGCAAGGCTTGCCTAATATACATATTTCTACTTGTCTGGGCAGCGTATGCTGTAAATAAACGTGAAG
>TARA_R110001592_G_scaffold363306_1_pt1 | contig 20865 bp, 16 predicted proteins | sample TARA_R110001592 | Tara Oceans TARA_R110001592 (sample SAMEA4398387) | marine metagenome | biome: Polar Biome; feature: [SRF] surface water layer (ENVO:00010504); material: water (ENVO:00002006), including particulate matter (ENVO:01000060) such as... | depth 5 m | reverse complement strand
TTCACGATGGGCGAAAATCGGTGTTCATAGTGGGCAAAAATACGCACGAGCATCTGGACTACGATAGGCACCAGCCCTCCGACAACGCGAACAGCCGCAACGGCTACACCAGCAAGACCCTGAAAACCGAGGACGGTCAGTTTAAGCTAAACACGCCCCGTGACCGCGAGGGCAGCTTCGATCCGCAGCTGGTAAAGAAGGGTCAAACCCGCTTCACCTCCATGGATGACAAGATCCTGAGCCTCTACGCGAAAGGCATGACGACGCGGGAAATCGTCGCCACCTTCAAAGAGATGTACGATGCCGACATCTCGCCCACCCTGGTTTCCAAGGTGACAGAGGCTGTGATCAGTCAAGTTGTGGAGTGGCAGTCTCGTCCCTAAGGAAATGGTGGCAAAGGTATCAGGCTAGCGGCGAAAGCGGCCTGGAAAGCCACAGCCGGCGATCTCACTCTTCACCTGCAGCCAAGGTCGATGCCGAAATGGAGGCATTGATTATCGGCCTTAGGAAATCTCGAAATCTTGGAGCCCGAAGGCTTCAAAGCGAACTTTTGCGGCTGCATGATATTTCCTTGTCATTGGCAACAATACATAAAGTATTCCAGCGGAATCAGGTAAAACCCGTTAAAAGGCTCAGGAAGAAGTCGGAATTTGTCAGGTATGAACGGCCGGTACCTGGCGACCGAGTGCAGATGGATACTTGCAAGATTGGGCCAAACCTTTATCAGTACACATCCATTGATGACTGCACCCGCTATAGGGTATTGCGACTATACAAGCGTCGTACGGCTGCTAATACATTGGATTTCATCGACGCCGTCATGGAAGAAATGCCATTCCCTATTCAACAAATACAAACCGATCGGGGCAGAGAATTTTTTGCCGCGAAGGTACAGAAAAAGCTGATGGATCTTGGGATAAAGTTCCGGCCAAACAAGCCAGGATCGCCGCGCCTTAACGGTAAAGTAGAGCGGTCACAGAAAACAGATAAGACCGAATTTTATGTAGCCGTCGACCTATCGTCAGAAGAACTCGATGACCTGCTGGCCGAGTGGCAGCACTACTACAACTGGGATCGGCCTCATGGTGCTCATAAAGGTAAAACGCCTATGGAGCGGTACGTCGAGTTGTCGGAAGAAACGCCACTGTCCGAGGATGCTTACGCGGACTACGAGCCATCCAAAGAACGCATACAAGAGGCCAACTACAAACTAGATTTGGAGCTGGCCAGATTGAAACGATCTCTGTGAATCACCCAAATAATAGGCCCATCTAGGAAAAATTGGAGCGCATTGAAAATGCCATTCTTCTCCCGGCGCCTTGCCTTTATTCGGGTATTCTCTATGTCGCTGGCGGCTAGATAAAGCTTGCAATCGGCGATTTTATGGTCCGCCTCAAAGTTCCCTCTCGTTAAAAATGAACCAAAACCATCCCTTAGGCAATCAGGCTAGTTAGTCCAACTTCTGCTGACGTGAAACAAGCCCCCGCAGACAAACGAGGGAACTGGTGATTGCGTTTCATCTCATTACGCTACCTAGCCTGCATCACAGTGGCCGCGTCCAGGCGGATGACACGGCCGTTCATATAGGCGTTTTCCGCCAAGTAGGCGCAGGTGTGTGCGAACTCCTCCATGTCGCCCATGCGTTTGGGGGCCTCACACATCTGGATCAGGGCGTCCTGCACCTTCTGATCGAAAGACTTGACCATGGGGGTACCAAAAAGACCCGGGGCGATTGAATTGACACGGATACCCAGAGGGCCCAGCTCCCGCGCGGCGGGAATGTTCATGCCGTTCACGCCGGCCTTGGAGCCCGAGTAGGCGCTCTGGCCGATCTGTCCCTCGAAGGCGGCCCCGGATGAGACGTTGACGACCACACCGCGCTCGCCCTTTTCATCCGGCTCGTTCTTGGCCATTTGTTCTGCGCACTTGGCCATCACGTTGAACACGCCCATCAGGTTCACGTTGATCACCGTGGCGTACTTCGCCAGGCTGCTGGCCACACCGTCCCGGTCCAGGATCTTGCAGGGTAGAGGAATGCCCGCGGCATTGATATCCACGTGGATCGCGCCGAACTTATCCATGATGACGGCGATAGCGGTATCAATGCTCTCCTCGGAGGTTACGTCGGTCTGGCAGAAGATGGCGCTCCCCTCACCGAGCTCCGCAACAGTCTCAGCGCCGGCTTCGGCATTCAGGTCGAGGAGGGCAACCTTTGCACCCTTCTCGTTCACCATGTAGCGAGCAGTGGCCTGCCCCAGGCCAGAAGCACCGCCGGTGATTACTACAACTTTATCTTTCAGGTTCACAAAAAGCCTCCAAATTTCCTTTACTCAGCTGAATGCATTTAGACCAGTCAAGGCCCGGCTGATAAGTAACTTTTGAATCTCGGTAGTGCCATCAGGGATCGGCGCGATAATGGCCTCCCGCGCCAGGCGTTCAACAATGAATTCCTTGGTAACGCCATTACCACCGTGAATTTCCAGCGCATCCCGTGTCGCGGTCACCGCTATCTCGGTGCCGTACCACTTGGCCATGGCGCACTGCTTGTCCGCACGCTCGCCGCGCATCACCATATCCATGGCCCTGTAGGCCAACAGCCGGGCGGCATCGATCTGGGTAGCCATGGTAGCAAGCTTGTCGGCGATCATCTGGTGACCACCAATCAACTTGCCGTGCTGCTTGCGCTCCTGGGCATACTTGATGGCCTCGTCCATGGCGCGGCGCGCCACGCCAACACCCCACATAGCCATGTGGCAGCGAGCGAATTCGAATATCTTCAGGGTATTCTTGAGTCCGGTACCACGGCCCCCCACTACATTCTCCACCGGCACCCGCACATCAGACATGAAAACCTGTGCTGTTGACTGGCCGTTCAGCGCCATCTTGGGGATTCCCACCGTCTCATAACCGTGCTCCTCACGGTCGATCAGTATATGGCTGATTTCGTTCTCACCCGTACGACAGGTGCAGATGAAGATGTCTGAGTACTCGCCATTCGAAATCCAGGTCTTTTCGCCATTGATCACCCAGTGGTCGCCATCGAGCACCGCACGGGTCTTGACTGCAGACACGTCTGAACCCACGTCTGGCTCTGAAATACCCATAGCAATGAATTTGTTGCAGTTGATAATATCTGCGAGATACTTCTCCTTGATGGCGTCAGGTGCCAGCTGACCTAATAACTCAGCATTCACCGCGTTGATAAAGCCGGGGATGGCGATATCCAGCGAGGTGTAGGCGACCTCTTCGAACACCATGAGGTGGGTAAGCCAGTCCATGCCAAAGCCGCCCCATTCCTCGCTGTGCGGCGCCTTGATCATGCCGAACTGGGTCAGCCCCTGAGTCCATTTCTGCATTTTCTCCCGGGGAATAAAGCCCTCGCCGTGCTCGCGGAAGGCCGGCTCGATTTCCGAGTCCAGGTATTTACGCAGATTCTCGATGATCATCTGCTGTTCTTCGGTTCGTTGGAAATTCATCGCTTTAATGTCCTTTACTGCTTTGCGAGTATGCTCACAGCTGCTGTTGCCTCTTCGAGGCCTACCAAGCCGCCGCCATTTTCCTGTACAGCGATCCGTGCACCCTCCACCTGCCTTGCGCCAGCCTCGCCGCGCAACTGGGTCACCAGCTCAAAGATCTGGGCTAGGCCGGTGGCACCGATGGGGTGCCCCCTGGACTCCAGGCCGCCGGAGGGATTGACCGGCACCCGGCCGCCCACGGTGAAATCGCCGCGCACGGCGGCAGGTCCGCCCTCACCCCAGGGTACCAGCCGCAGGTTTTCCACCTGGATGATTTCACCCATGGCGGTGGCGTCGTGTACTTCAACCACGCTGACATCACCCGGTGATACGCCGGCCTTTTCGTAGGCCTCTGCTGCGGCCAGGGCGGTGATGTGTTTCTCGTACTCATCGGCTGCGCGGTTTGTTCCGGAGCGAAATACACTGCTAAGCAACCTGACTGCCCGGGAAGCGTCGCCCTTAAGACGTTTTAGACCCTCGGCGCTGCACAGTACCGCCGCGGCGGAACCGTCGGATATGGGCGCGCACATGGGCAGGGTCAGAGGATAGGTGATCGGCGGCGCGGTCATCACCTCCTCCACCGTGTAGGGCACCTGGTACTGGGCAAAAGGGTTGTGCACGGAATGGGTGTGGTTCTTGGCGCAAACCGCCGCGATCTGCTCCTGGGTGGTACCGAAGGTCTTCATGTGCTGGCGGCAGAAAGCGGCGTACACGTCCAAAAACATGCTGTAGGGCTTGTCGGACTGGGAGCCTTTGGGCGGGGTAATGCCCTCGCCCATTTTCAGCAGGTTTTCCTGGTTGGACTCCACCGTAGTCACATCCCAAGCCGAGTCGAAGGCAGCAAACATCTTCGCCTTGTCATCGGCGGACATTTTTTCCGTACCGACGGCGAGAGCGATGTCGCAGCTGCCAGCGCGAATAGCCTGGGCGGCCAGGTACAGCCCTGAGGTGGCGGAGGCGCAAGCCCCCTCCACATTAAAAATGGGGATGCCCTCAAACCCCATGGAACGCAAGGCTACCTGACCGGGCACCATGTGCTGATCCTGCAGGAAGCCGATGACGCAGGACGCAAAAAAGGCCTCGCCTACCTCACTTTTATTCGCCCCCGCATCTGTGAGGGCCATCTGCACCGCCTCGGCAGTCAGTTCCTTGTAGCTCTTGTCCATGTGGCGGCCAAAGGGGGTCATGCCGACACCGGCGATATACACGTCAGTCATGCTTCTCTACTCCTGTTACCGACCCTGAAATTGCGGCTTGCGTTTCTCGGTGAAGGCGGTCAGGCCCTCCTGCATATCCCAAGAGCGCTGGTGTTTGCGGAACTCATACATCTCGTGCATCAGGGCGTCGTCGCGGGACTTGTCAGCAGCGCCGTTGGCCACCATCTTCATGCGACGCAGGGCAATAGGACTCTTGGCGGCGATGTGAAGGGCCAGCGCTTGAGTAGCTTCCTGCAACTGGTCGTCTGCCACCAGCTCGTTGACGAAACCGTAGGTTTTCATCTCCTCGGCCGACAGGGTCTTGCCGGTGAACAACAGGTACTTGGCCACGTTGTGGGGCACTATGCGCGGCAGCACGGCGGCGCCGCCCGCGCCCGGGTAGACCCCGAAGTTGGCGTGTGCATCACCAATCCTGGCGCTCTCTACAGCGACCACCAGGTCAGCGCACATGGCGGTTTCTAGTCCGCCTGCCATGGTAATCCCGTTGAGGGCGGCGATTACCGGCTTAGGAAAGTCGCGTAGCGGGTTCAACACATTGTCACAGAGGCGGTCGAGGAAATCGGGCTCACCCGGGGGCACATTGAGGCTGTCCAGCACCTGCTTGAGGTCCGCCCCGGCGCAGAAAGCCTTGCCCCTCCCGGTGATAACCAACACCCTGATACCAGCGTCGGCGGCGATTTGAGTGAGGTACTCCTCGAACAGGGCCACCATATCCAGACTAATAGAATTCATAGCGTCGGGCCGGTTCATGGTCAACCAGGCCACCCCATCCCTGTTCTCGTACAGAAGGCTGGCGTTGCTCATTGGGTAAACTCCTAATACAGGCCCGCTCACGGACCCCTTATAGTTTGCAGAGACCTGTGCGCGTCTCACTCCGATATTGTTGAAATACTATAAGCGTTAGTGGCAGCCTGCCCCTTGTCGTCAGGGTTAAATTACTTGTCTGTACGATAGTTGCTCAGGGCACTTGCGAGCCGATTCGGGTGAATCCACCCGTATGACGAGCGGCACTGACATCAGCCTCTGGTAAAAGGTGGGTTATCAACGGTTCGCGACTCCACAGGTTCCAGTATCTACTTGAAGCGTAGGTGAGCACCCCGGGACGGTGAACTAGTCACAGACATAAAACATGGCACTACTTGCACTTGCGCGGCTCGTATTTAGGTAGAGGAAGATCCCCTCCTACCCCGAGAGTTACTTGAGCCGACTCATAAACTTAGTCACCCCACCTTGCGGCCAGACTCTTCCCAGTATTTTTCCCTGACATTACGACGCAGCACCTTGCCGACCACACTGACGGGGATTTCCGAAACGATATCGATGGTTTTGGGGGTCTTGTAGCCGCCGAGTTCGTTACGCACGTGCTCTATCAATTCAGTGGGATAGGCCGATACACCCTCCTTTAGCATGACCTCCGCATGGATCGCCTCGCCCCACTCTTCGTGTGGGATGCCCACCACAGCAGACATCAAAACCGCCGGATGACTGTTAAGTGCGGACTCTACCTCGTTGGCGTAGATATTGAAGCCGCCGCTGATAATCATGTCCTTCTTACGATCAACGATGTGGAAAAAGCCACGCTCGTCAATCCGACCAATGTCACCTGACTTCCAAAAACCATCTTGGAATTCTAAGGCGGTTTGCTCCGGGTTACCGAGGTAGCCCGGTACGATGGCGCGTGAGCGCAGCCAGATTTCACCGGTCTCGCCTCGCGGCACGGGATTACCGTCGTCGTCCATGATCTCCAACTCGGTAAAAGGCGCCGGACGGCCAGCGGAGGCTAGGTGCGAATCATCGCCGCCCTCCACTAAGTGATCGGACTTGCTCATGGACAACGCAACACCGAAGTGCTCGGTGGATCCGTAGACCTGGATGAAGTTGTTGCCAAACGCTTCTTGCAGTTCCGCCAGTTTGCTGGGGCTCATGGGGGCTGCGCCGTAATACATGTTTTCCATGGTCTTCAGGCGCGCTCTTCCGGCCTCGTCCATGTCCAGCAGCCGGTACAACAAGGTTGGCACCGCAAAGCCGTTTGTAATGCGCTCGGCAGCAATATTGTCACACCAAGCTTCAAGATCCGGGACATTCATCGTCACGGTGCAGCCGCCCTTGAAAAGGGTCGGCGCAAACATCATGCCGCTGCCGTGGGTGATCGGCGCTAGGTGGATAAAGCGGGTCTCGGGGGTCCAGGCCGGATCCGGCAGGGCCCAGTAGGAGTCGCGACATGCCAGGTAGGTGTCCGCTGTGTACATGGCGCACTTGCCACGCCCGGTAGTGCCACCGGTGAAGCGCATGATCACCACGTCGTCGCGATCGTCGATCACCACGTTGGGGTTGCTGTCGTCCACCTGCTCCAGCAGGTCCCAGAAATAGTGTACGCCCTGGTACTCTTTCTCCGGCCTGTCCATAGCCACGATGGTGACCTGGCGCTCGCGCAGCATGTCATAGTGGCTCTCCAGTAGGTCAGCCTCGATGAACACCACCTTGGCGCTGACCGTATCCACCTGGTATGTGTGATCATCCAGGCTATCGCGGTAGTTGGTATAGCACACGGGGGTGCCGGCTTTTACCGCAGTAAACCAGTGGAGAAGAGAGGCGTTGTCGTTATCTAGGATTACCACCGCGTTGTCGCCGCGCTGCAGATCTAGTTTCTCCCGCATCATGTTGACGATGCGATTGGTCAACCGGTGGAATTCCCGGAAGGTGTAGCGGCGATTGCGCTCCACATTTACGAGGGCCTCGCGTTCTGCGAAGGTGTCTGCCAAACGCTCACTGATAACGCTGAAATTTATCTTCATATTGGTATCCTCAGGACCAGTTACAGACCCGGCTACACACGGTCTCGATTAGATCCATGGGCAGGGGCAAGAATGCGGCGATGGGGTCGTGGGCGATCGCTAAGACAATGTCGGGCATTTTCGATAACGGGATATCGTGGCGAGTAAAATCCCTTGGGTGGCCCATCTCTTCCAGCAGCGCACTTATTCTAGCTGCACAGGCCAACACAGCTGCGCGGCCCTCGCCCTCCACGCCGAACACACCCTTCAGGCGATCTGCTACCGGCACGTAGAAGTCGGCGAACTCCTCCATCACGATGGGCAGCAGCACGCCGTTCGCCTCACCGTGATGAATGTGACAGACGGCGCCAAAGGCGTGAGCGAAGTTGTGTACAGGCGACGGCCCGAAGTCGTTCACCACCGAGTTACAAGCCATGGCGCTGGCGTTGAGCATGGCCTGGCGCGCCAGCAGATCCGATCCATCGGCAACCACTTTGGGCAAGTTCTGCATGATGATCTTCGCGCTGGTCTCCGCGTGGGCCAGGGTGAAGTGCCCCGTATTGGGGTGTCCCATGGTTTCGATAGCATGGGTCAGCGCGTCCATACCGGTGGCGGCGGTGAGCATCGGCGGCAGGCCGGTGGTCATATGAGCATCCAGCACCGCGATGTCCGACTCTAGGTAGTGGCTGACGATCAGGTGTTTGATGCCCAACCCCTTGTTGTAGATCACCGCGCCGTTGGTCACCTCAGCACCGGTACCCGCGGTGGTGGGCACCGATATATGCGGGACTCCCATGTAATCGACTTCCGGCCACTGCATCATCTTAACCGGCGACTTCAGCAACTGGGCCACGCTGTCCACCTTGAAGTACATGGCGAGCTTGACCAATTTGACCGAGTCTAGGACACTGCCGCCGCCCAGGGCCAGCAGACCGTCTGCTCCGCTGGCCCTAGCCACTGCCAGGCAGTCATCGATACAGCTGGACTCGGCGTCCGGCGCCGTATCAGTGAATACACCCGCCAACCGGACCCCGCAGGGACCGCGCTGCTCATCGAACAGAGCAGCGACCCTGTCGACCACCCCTGCATCCTTAAGGCCCTGGTCACTGACGAGGAGAACTTTACTGCTTCCCAGGCCGCTGAACAGGCCGGGCAGTCTAAGGACAGTGCCGGGGCCCGCGTGAACCATAGTTCGCTGCCAGTATTGAAATGCGCCAGTGCTGGACATCTTTTATTCCTCTTACGCGTTAGTGACAGCGAGATTCAGACACCCCGGTGAACCAGCCCGAAGAAGGGCTTGGCGCTCGGGTCGGTCTCGAAGCTGGTCAGGTAGTTCTTTGTTTCTAGGTATCCCTCTAGGGAAGAGATGTTGATCTCGCGCCCGTAGCCGCTCTGTTTATGGCCACCGAAGGAGATGTCACCAGTAACCGCGTGCCAGTCGTTGACCCACACGGTGCCCGCTTCCAAGCGATAGGCCACTTCCTGGCCCGCAATTGGGTCACCCGTCCAGACACCCGCCGACAGGCCGAAACAGGAGTCGTTAGCCATGGCAATGGCCTCCTCGATATTGCTGTACCGGATCACCGACAGCACCGGGCCGAAGATTTCCTCCTTATAGATCTTCATGTCGGGGGTCACGCCAGTGAAGATTGTGGGCTGCACAAACATGGCGTCGGGCAACCCCTCTACCTCCAATGGGCCACCTCCACAGGCAACCGTCGCGCCCTCAGTCTTGCCCGACTCGACATAACCCAGAACCCGCTCGTAGTGAGCCCGGTAAGCCATGGGCCCCAATGTGGTGCTGGCATCGAACTGGCTACCTGCTTTCAGCTTACTCACTAGCTCCACCATACGCGCCACAAGTTCGTCGTGGATGGACTCGTGGACGAACAGGCGGGTGCCAGAGATACAGATCTGTCCTGAACCCAACAGGAAGCCGAAAGTCGCCCCCTTGGCGGTCAGCTCTAGGGGCGCGTCCGGCAACACGATGCCGGGCCCCTTACCACCCAGCTCCAGGGTAACGCGCTTCATGGTGTCGGCGGCCTCCTTCTGAATCATCACTCCGGTGCGGCCGGAGCCGGTGAAGGAGATCTTGGCGATGCCTGGATGGGAAGAGAGCGCAGCGCCCACGACCGATCCGTGACCAGTGACCACGTTGACCACCCCTAGGGGGAGCAGATCCTGTATCAGCTCCATCGCTCGCACCACCGCCAGGGAGGCCGTTTCGGCGGGTTTGATAATGACAGTGTTGCCCGCCGCTATAGCCGGCAGCATCTTAAGGAAGGCCAGGAACAGGGGGCCGTTCCAAGCCGTAATCAGGCCGCATACACCCAGGGGCTGTTTGACCACCTTGACGTCCAGAGCCTCCGGCATGGGGCGCACCGGCGGGTACTCGACAAAGGGGTAGCTCTCTAGGCCCTCGGCGAAGATCTGGATAAACTGCATCACCGCGGGTATATCGAATCCCTGAAGGCGCGTTACCGCCAGGCCGGTACAGCTCGCCTCCAGAGCCAACAACTCTTCCATGTTCGCAGCCAGCACCAGCGTCATGCGGGCGATGATATTGGCTCGCTCACTGACGGAGGTAAGCTTCCAAGTCTTGAAAGCCTCGGTCGCTGCCGCCACAGCCTGATCCACATCTGCGGCACTGCCGGATGCTGCCCTGCCGATCACCTGCCCGGAGACAGGATCGACTAAGTCGATATACTGACCGGAGGACGGAGGAACAGATGCTCCATTGATGATATGGTTTTGGGTCGGGATACTCACGCTGGCAACTCCCTGCAATACTTTTGAATTATTAGCCAGCTAGACTATAGATATACCCCCACCCGAACTTGACGAAATCGACAAAATACCCGGCCCAACGGCCATCCCACCCCTAACTCGAGCAGCCATTACACCAGCGAGGGTAAACTTGCCCTTTGATTTCACGATGTTAATCTTTGCAGCGAAGCTCAGTGCCACAGCTCAGAGAATGTGGCAGCTATAATGTAAGCGCCAAAGAATCCGCCTATAGACTGACATTCCATGGCAATAAGGCTTCGATATCGTCTACGGTCTGGGCCTCAGCGATATTACCCAGCACATACTGCAGATAGCGGAACGGTTCCAGGCCGTTCGCTTTCGCCGTCTCAATTAAACTGTAGCAGGTCGCACTGGCTTTTGCGCCGCGCGGGGTATCGCTAAAGAGCCAGTTTCGCCGTCCTACCGCAAAGGGCCTGATCGCATTTTCAGCCAACGCATTGCTGATATTTAGTTTGCCATCTCCACAATAGCCCACGAGGAAGTCCCACTGATTCAAGGTGTAATACATCGCCTTGAAGGTCAGGCTGTCCTTCGGGATGCGGCTGATGTTTTGCTCCAGCCAAGCTTTGAACTCTTCCAGTGCCGGCACGCTGAGCTCCTGCCGCGCCACCTTTCGCTCATCGTCGCTCAGATGTTTGATCTTGTCTTCGATCATATAAAGCTTGCGGATCTTGCCAATGGCCACATCCGCCTTGCTGACCTTGTTACCCTGCTTCTTTGTCGGAGCCGCCTTGCTGGCCTCAACGAACTTACGGCGCGAATGATCCCAGCAACCAATCCGGGTGATGGGATTATTCCGGCAGACTTTGTTATAGCCCGCATAGCCATCCGTCTGCAACGTGCCGCTGAACCCTTCCAGCAGACGCACAGGCACCTCTTCACTACGCGAAGCATCATAATCAAACAGGACAACCGGCTTGTCCGGTGGCCCACCACGGATCAGCCACATCCATTTATCGCCAGTGGCTACTTTGCCATCCTCCTTAAGTACCTGTATCCGCGTTTCATCAGCTTGCAGGTAATCCGTGGACAGTTGGTGCTCCCGAAGGAGGTTAATCAGGGGTATCAAGACACTATCCAGGCGGATAATCCAGTTGGCCATCGTCGTACGGCTGATGCCGCCCCCATAACGCTTGAGGATGTTCTCCAAACGGTACAGCGGCAGGGCATCGGCATACTTGGAGACGATGATATAGGCCAGTAATGCGGTACTGGCGATACTTTTGCCCAGAGGGTGAACCGGACGCCGGGCTGAGATAATCGTATTCTCGCCAATCTCTTCACCAAACACCGCCTTTTCCTGCCAGTATTCAATGACCCGTGCCTGCGCGGGGATGATATCCAGCTCTTCCTTGACCTTGCTAAAGAAGGTATTGGTGGCACCGGCTTTCTCATCATCACTCAGCGTGAATTCAACACGCACCCGCGGCAGATCCGGAGAGAGGCCTTCGCGTTTCTTGCGTGCCGGTTTCCTTACGGTGCGCTCCGTGCCGTCAGCACCGTCTTCTTCATTCGGCAGTTGCTGATCCAGATCGTCAATCGCCTGCTCCAACTCAGCCTCATCAAAGAAGTTGATCTGGAATTTGGATTTCTCACTGCTGGGCGCAAAGCGCTGTATCTTGGCGAGGCGTTCGGCTTCTTCGTAAAGCCGAATGAGTTTCTCGTATTCACGCAATTGCCGCTTTTGCGCTTCCAACTCAACGCGTAGCAAGCGATTTTCTTCTGCTAACAGTAGCTCGGAGTCAGAATCACGCAGTGCTTTTTGTTGTGTCTTTGCGGCCTTTTTCATGGCCGATATTCTAACAGAATGTGCCTTTAAACACCTTAAAATACAGCGTCATAATGCAGCTTCTTGTGGCCTTTCATCAGAGATATATCATAGCCATCCAGCAACCAGTTAATCTGCTGACCCGTCAGTGAAATCAATGCCTGATCTGGGCGCGGCCACTTGAATTTCTCTTCCGCCAAGCTTTTGTAATACAGCACAAAACCATTATCTTCCCAGTACAGGCATTTGATCTTGTTGCGCTGGCGATTGGTAAACGCATACAGGCCACCGGCAAACGGGTTATGTCCCAGCTCCTGCTCCACGATGGCAGCGAGACCCCGGAAGCTTTTACGGAAATCTACCGGCTCACGGTACAGGTAGATCTGTGGCATCTCCAACGCCGGTCGCAGGTAGTGAGGTTTCACAGCAGCTGCAACAATTGACGGACAAGCGGCAAATTATGAGACTCGATACCCTGAATCAAAATCCCGTTCGGCAACGTCAATGACAACCCCTGGCCAGCACAATCTGGCAGAGGCTGCACGGCAGCAAAACCCGCAGGCTTTGTCACCTGACGCGGCTCACCAAATTTACGACGCCAGTAACCGAACTGGTGATAGTTCAGATTATGTTGTTCACAAAAGGCCTTTTGCGAGCCACCCGATTCGTTCCAGGCCGCAACCTTTTCTTGCCAATACCGCGATAGCTGTCCGCTTTTCACTTCTCTGTCCATCGTACACTCCTGTTGGTGGTGACAGGGGGCAGTGTTCAGAAAATTAAACGTGAAAAACAGATGCTGATTCGTGGGCGCTTACGCTATAATAAGCCAGCCGCCTAAAGCTGCGGCATTTCGATCAGAGAACACTGTACCCCGATGAGCGACGCCAAAAATCTAGCCAAAACAGCCACCACCATCGCCTCCTACTCACTGGCTATCCAGAAAGCTCTGGAGGCCAATGGCTACGATGCGGAGGATATTTTCGAGGCAGCAGGGATCGGTCGCGTGCCCGGGCCCGATCCCATGGATCGCCTCACCACCGCCGAACTGGCCGCCGTGTACCGAGAGTCGGTAAAGCGCAGCGGCAATCCGGCTTTCGGACTCACCGTGGCACGATTCATGCACCCCGGAGCTGTTCATGCTCTCGGCTACGCCCTGTTGGCGAGCTCGTCCCTCAGGGATGCCTGTGAACGACTGGTCTATTACTTCCGCCTTGCCAGCGAACAGGGCATCTATCGGATCGAGGAAGAGGGGGACCGGTTCTGCCTGATCCTCGATGTGACCACCGAAGGAGTCGCCTACGAAACCATCGACGCCTGGAATGCCTTTGTTATCCGCATTTTCAGGATGATCTACAGGCCGGATTTCACCCCCCTCTCTGTCAGCCTGACACGACCCTGTCCGCCCGGTATTGAAGAGCAATACAAAACAAGCTTCCACGTGCCGGTGACATTCGACGCACCAAACTGCCAGATCTGCATGGAGCGCGCGATCGTCGACGAACCACTGTCGGGCGGTAATCGCGAAATTGCCAGCCAGCACGATCAGATCATGGAGGGATACATCGCAGCCCTGGACCAGGACGATATCATTACCCGCGTCAAGCGAGCTATTGTCCAGTTCCTACCGTCAGAAAACTGCACCAAGCAAAGAGTCGCCAGCGAACTCGCCATGAGCCCCAGCGCCCTGCAACAGAAGCTGGCCACGCTGGACACCAGCTTCCAAGATCTGCTCAACCAGATCCGCCAGTCCCTGGCTATGGACTACATGGAGCAGTCCCGGGTCAGTATCACAGAGATAAGCTTCCTGCTCGGCTTCAGCGATACCAGCAGCTTTACCCGCGCCTTCCGCCGCTGGACAGGCAAATCTCCACGGGACTTCCGTCGCGAGCGGAGCATTGAGCCGTAGCAGACCAAAGAGACAAAATGTGATCCCGAACTCACCGTAACAGTTATTCGTAGAATTTATGCTGATTTCAGCGGTTGCCTTGGAGGCAGGGTTGGAATCCAGCGCGCTCTTCTGTCGTTTGAATCTGCACGCCGTACACGTACTTGGGTAAAATCAGGGCCTCAACAGGTAGGACAGCACGCCCGGTTGTAGTTTCCTGGCTCACCTGCCCAGTATCTCTTCGTTGTGTTGACCCAGCCGCGGGATAACGCCCATCTCCTGTGGGGTCAGGCTGAAGCGGGGGGCGGGTGACGGTAGCAGGAATTCCCCATCCAACACGAAGCAGCCGCGCTCCCTGTTATGGGGGTGCTCCGCCGCCTCGGGCAGGGTCAGTACCGGCGCGAAACAAGCATCGGTACCCTCCAACAGCTCACACCAGTGAGCTTGAGGTTTACTGGCGAACAACGCGGTCATTTTCTGCCGAGCCGCCGGCCAGGTTTTCGGGTCGTGCTGGCGAGTAAAGTCAGGGTCATCTCCAAACCCACACAGCGCAATCAGTTCCCGATAAAAATTTGGCTCCAAAGCCTGCACGGTGATGTAGCGGCCATCGGCGCAGGCGTAAGTGTTGCACCAGTGCGAACCAGCCCGGAAGAACGTCTCTCCCGGCTCCTCGCTGATAGCCCCCTCAGCGCGGACGCTCGCCAGCAGTGTTTGGTTATAGGCCGCCCCGTCGCAGATGGCAGCATCGATAACTTGCCCTTCCCCAGTGGCCTTGGCATGCAGAAGAGCGGAAAGAACCCCGATCAGAAGCATGTTCGAACCAGAACCGATATCGCCCAGCACTGTGGGGGGGGGATAAGGCGTGTCCCCCGGCAGGCCCCCGTAGTGAAGCACGCCGGAAATCGCTAGGTAGTTGAGGTCGTGGCCGGCGCTTCTGGCAAGGGGGCCGACCTGCCCCCAACCAGTCATGCGCCCGTAGATCAGGGCGGGCCTGCGCTCGAGGCAGACTTTTGGGCCAAGTCCCAGTCGCTCCATAACCCCCGGGCGGAAACCTTCGATCAATACGTCAGCCTCCTCCACTAGGCGCAGCACCGCGTTGATGGATTCCGGAATTTTCAGATCCAGCGCAATCGACTTTTTTCCCCGCCGAAAAAAGGCGGATTCGATGACGCCACCGACACCGGCCCCATTGGGGTTCTCTGCCGCGCGCTCCACCAATATCACTTCGGCCCCCAGATCCGCCAGCATCATACCGGCAATGGGACAGGGGCCGATACCGGCGATCTCTATCACTTTTATTCCTTCAAGTGGCCCCATGGGTACCATCCTATCTTTTGTCTTCATTCCCCCGTGTCAGGTCAACAGGGCCTACTGCCAGCAGGACCCTAGGCTCTGAATCGACGCGAGGGCGACCAGCTTCCGCTCGGCCTCTGCGACCACCGGGCGCAGAAATTCGTAGAATTTCCGAGAAGTATCTAACTAATTGGTGACGATTAATTCTTAGAGGTCTCTGACGGGTTCATTTTATTTTCCAAAAACTGACAAGCCTGGGATATTGATTTTTTTGCTTCTGGCAAAAAAGTAAACAATTGAAAAACGTGCATCATCCTTGGCCAAATCTTCACGATTACATCTCCACCACACGACTTTAAAGCATTTTCAAGCAATATAGGATGCCTACGAAAAATTTCATCGCCCCCGGCTTCAACCAAAATTGGGGGAAGGTTTCTTAAATCGCCATTTAAAGGTGAGATCAGGTAGTTGCTTTTATCTTCATCTCCAAAATAAGCATCCATTAAGGGGAACGCATTTTCAGTAAACATAGGATCAGATTTTTGAAGATCAGAGTAATCATATTTTGACCAATCACAATCTACAGCAGGAGAAACCAGCCATAGTGCACAAGGGTGTTTAAGACCAATTTCTTTTATTTTCAACATGGTCGCTAAGGCCAGGTTACCACCAGCCGAATCACCTGCAATACAAAGCCTAAAATTAGCTCCCGTATTTTTTTTAAGAATTTCTTGGTAGACAGTTACACAATCCTCAAGTGCAGCAGGGAATGGATGCTCTGGGGCCAAACGGTAGTCAGGAACAATCACAACACACTTGAGCTCCTTCGCTAAACGGGAGCAAAACCGCTGGTAAATTTTAGGGGAATGTGAGACGAATCCACCGCCATGAAAGTAGAGTAACGCTTTTGAGGAGTCACAACCTCGCGGCTTTATAATATGGGCAGAGACATCTTTATATTTTTTATTACAAATACTAACGCCGAATACTTTCCCAAAGAAGAAGAACTCTAGAAAACTTATCCTTTTACGAAATTTTTTAACATTTGCATCTTCACCCCACAAAGACCGCAATAATATTTTGCATATTTTATTCAGCAAAACAGCTCTAAAACTAGGCATAAAATCTCGTTTTATTGTAATTAAAAATTAAGTCTGAGTGCAGCATGAACAGTTCGAGGCGGGTTGGTTAGCGCCCAATGAGCTCCAGGCTGAAACGGGATATCTCCACTAAAGGTTTTAACCAGCTCATCACTAATATTTTTAACATGAACTTCTAGCCCCCAACTTTCCGAAAGACTTTTCAACCCAATTCGACCGTTATATATCCAATATTCCTCTTGATAATCATCTGGATCCAAATCCGGGTCCATATATTCCCCACCTTTAAAATTAGCATCCCCACCGAGCACAAACTTTAAGGGCCAATCCAAAATCTGGGACTCATAACTAAATGAGAAGCTACCTGACAACCTTGGAGCCCTATGTAGCTCTTTTCCAGACAAATCACATTCAGGGCTAGGAGGCAGAGCGATTATCCCCTGAACTTGATACCCGGGCTCTAGGGGAGCCTCCGTTCGGCATGTGGCATCTTTAAAATCAACAAACTTAGCATCGTTGTACCCTACATTCATTGAAAGGATCAAACCTTCAGCAGCAAGTAAAGTCATATCAAATTCAACGCCATTTGTTCGCACTTCATTTGCATTACTTTGGGTATAGGTTAATCCGGTAAATGTTGCCAGCTGATATCCATCATATTCAGTATAAAAAGCCCCAAAATTCAACCTTAAACGTTGATCGAGCAGTGATGTTTTAACACCCGCCTCAAGGGTATCGCTGGACTCGGCATCAAATTCATATTCATCTTTACTAAATGCCGCAATATTAAAACTACCAGCTCGATACCCCTGAGAAAATGTTGAATAAATTGTTACATTCTCGTGAGGCTCCCAGCTTAAAGATATTTTTGGTGAAAAATCCCTAAATATAAGAGTTTCGTCCGCAGTATACCCTCCCAATATCAGCACATCCCATACTGGATACGGGCCCGCATCAGTAAGAATAGCAGTACCATGTTTCTTATCATCTGAATATCGAGCTCCTAACGTCATAACTAGATAGTCAGTGATTGACCATTCAACTTGGGAAAACACGCCAAACGACTCAACATCGACAGTGAAATATCCGTACAGCCTCGACAACTCATCATCATCATTTGTTACCAAGCCTGTAACGAGATCTAACACCCCACCGAGACCAAGCCCATCAGGAGAGAGACCACCAACATTTATAAACTTTATAAAATCAGCCCACAATGGGTTACCGACCTCTGACTCAAGGTCTGTTTCCAAATAGAACAACCCAGCTACGTATTGAAATCTCCCAGGTGGCGAAACAACTCTCAACTCATGACTTATTTGCTCAAACTCTTGATCAACGAACAATCTGGCAACATTTGCTGATTGACCTTCAACATCTACTCGAATCGCATCATCCAAGCCAACCATTCCATAAACATAGCTGAACGTATGATCCCACTTGTCATAAGTAAATTTTATCGGAGCAATATAGCCGCTACCACTTGATTCATTTTCAGAAGAATTTGAATTCCTCCTATCAAGATTAGACTCAAATCCAGGCGTCAACACCTCACCAAGAGCTCTTAATTGGGAAGGATACTTATGAATTTCATCCCCAGCGGATGCGCCAATGTAATAATCAAGATGATAGTAACTTGCATCAATTGAAAAGTTATCGCTAATATCTGCCCTAATAGAAATTCTTGCTTGTTCAATATCTTTATTTCTTGACTTTCCACCAGTAACTAGGTTTTCTACAAAACCATCTTCTCCGGCGCTCCTTAAAGCTAAACGAAAGGAAATTTTATCCGTTAACGGACCCGATATCGCACCTTCATAGTTTTTAAAGTTTCTATCGCCAGAGGCCAGATTTACAAAGCCCTCCCACTCCCTCGTTGGCATACCATGATCAATCTTTATAACCCCACCGGTAGCATTCCTACCATATAATGTTCCTTGCGGCCCTTTCATTACTTCTATTTTCGCTAGATCCACAAACCCAGGCTTCAAGAAATCTAGCCTTGGCACATAAACATCATCCAAAATGTAGGCAACCGCTTGCTCACCAATTACATTCAATTCAGCCGTTCCTATACCCCTCATCATTGCTGTCCCATAAGTCAGACATAAAAAAGGCTTGAACCTCAACAAGTTGGTACAATGGACGTGCTAGCAAACACTGTAAAATCAGGGAGATTCAAGCCTTGGCACATCATAACACGGTATTTTCTCAATTGTTGAAACTGGTATCGAGACATGAATTTGAAACCCTTGCCAAACAGCACCACGAGGGTCAAAACTTGCGCAGAATGTCGCGCTGGTCTCAGTTCGTTGCGCTGAGCTTGGCACAACTTTCTGGCCGATCCAGCTTGCGCGATATCGTCAGCAACCTGTCCGCTCAAGCAGCCCGGCTTTACCACCTCGGTACAGGTAATGTGACGCGAAGCTCCCTTTCCCGCGTGAACGAAAGTCAGCCCTATACGCTTTACGAAGCGCTGTTTCATAAGCTGCTTTCCCGCTGCCACGGCGTCGCACCAAAGCATGGATTTCGTTTCGGGAATAAGCTGTATTCCCTCGACTCCACCACTATTGACCTGTGCCTTTCCGTGTTTCCCTGGGCAAAATTCCGCCGCACCAAAGGAGCGGTAAAAGTGCATATTGGCCTTGATCATGATGGGCTCCTTCCCAGCTTCGTCAGCATTACCGATGGGAAAAAGCACGATGTCACTATCGGTCGCGTTCTTGAGTTCCCTGCCGATAGCATTGTGGTCATGGATCGCGCCTATACTGATTATTCATGGTTTAACGCCCTGAATGATAAAGGAATTTTCTTTGTTACCCGGCAAAAGCGTAATGCCACGTACCGTATTATTGAACGCCGCGAAATCATTAAATCCAAAGGCCTGACCTGTGATCAGACCATTCTCATCACCGGCACTAAAGCAAAATCTTGCCCTGTTCCTTTGCGCCGGATCGGCTTCCGCGACCCTGATACCGGTAAGCACTATGCGTTTCTGACCAATAACTTCCACCTTGCCGCCAAGACCATTGCCGATATCTACAAATCCCGCTGGCAGATCGAATTGTTCTTCAAATGCATCAAGCAAAACCTGAAAATAAAATCCTTTGTCGGCACTTCCAAGAATGCCGTCATGACCCAGATTTGGATCGCTATGTGTGCCTATCTACTGCTGGCCTGGATTAAGTTCAGCTGCCAAATTGATCGCAGCCTGCAGCAAATGATTCGCCTCCTACAGCTCAATTTATTTGAGCGCAGAGAGTTGCTGCCTTTGCTGAGAGGTGATCCTCCAGAGCAACTTAACAACACCATTCATCCGCAGCTCTGCTTGCTATGAATATTTGTGGGACAGCAATGACCCCTCATATACATTGCATTGTAATCTGTATTTATTGACACATTTGGCAATAACCTAGCCATATCTGTTAAGTCTGATATAGCTTTATCTCTCATTTCATCGCCAGAAACTACAGTAAGAGCGATTGGCACATCTCTAACATCTTGCGTACGTCTTTGAGCTGTAACAGTTACTTCCTCAAGTCGATACCCTTGACCTCCGTTTTCGGCAAGTGCAAATTCATGGTCAGAGCACAAAACTATAAGAAGCATTAAAGGCAGAAACCGAATGTTCATATTTCCAAACAACTCTATTATGATTTTAGATTTTTCACATTACTCCAAAATCATCTCACTTAGCTTAGCCTATTCGTCATTTCAGTTAGCCCAACAGCACCAACCCGTGATTCAGCTATATCGCTGCGCTAGGATAGCGATACAGTACGCCCCTAGGTACTTCTAGCCGAATTTAGGGTTTCAGGCGCCCCCCCTCTAACACCAACTCATACATACAATCTAAGCCCTCGACGATAGCCGCCGGGGGGATGTAGGGGAATTTTCAATTTATTGCACGCGGCGTCTGGTTCCCGCCTTTGTCCGTCACCATTACGACACCTCAGGGCTAGACAGACAAAAACGGGATCGCGGTTGAAAATCACTCAACGATAGGTGCTGTGACCCAATGGTGCCTCAAGAGAAACACACATCATGGGATTGCCCATAATTAACCCAACGCATTGCACTCTAAGCCGGTCAAGACCGTGATCTCAATCGCGCCGAAGGCTTAGTCTTTACCGGATTTGAGCGAGATGCAAACTCTTGTGGGGCAACCACAGCGACCCCAGCCATTAACCCCCCCCGCCTTGAAACTGGTCACAGAACCGCTGGCCAACACGGCCCGCTATGACAAGCTGAGGAGAACACCCCATAAACACTGATGCGATGGTCGCCACGCTGAAGTCCCTGAAGCTGCACGGCATGACCGATGCGATCTCAACGCTCTCTGAGCAAGCCTCACCGGCTTACCAGTTTTGTGCTCTACTAAAACCGGACAAACAACATAGGGTTAAAATTGACGCTACTGGTTCTACCCCGTTTTACGAACCGTTTATAATTTCCTAAGGAACCTCTGCATAACCCCCGCAATTTGAGATAATTCTGCGACCACC
>TARA_R110001592_G_scaffold5408_4_pt1 | contig 20881 bp, 12 predicted proteins | sample TARA_R110001592 | Tara Oceans TARA_R110001592 (sample SAMEA4398387) | marine metagenome | biome: Polar Biome; feature: [SRF] surface water layer (ENVO:00010504); material: water (ENVO:00002006), including particulate matter (ENVO:01000060) such as... | depth 5 m | reverse complement strand
ATGGGCTCAACTTCAAACGCATTAGATAAAGGTGGAAACAATTTTAAGAAACTCTACTACAATTCAGACGTTAAAACAAGAAATAGAAACGGACAAACATCTAGCGGATTGTATTCTCTTTTCATCCCTATGGAATGGAACTACGAAGGATTCATGGATACTTTTGGATTACCTGTATTCACTACGCCAAAAAATAAAACAATCGGAATTGACAATATCCCAATTGAAATTGGAGTAATTGAGCATTGGGATAATGAAGTAGATGGTTTAAAGTCAGATCAAGATAGTTTAAATGAATATTATAGACAATTTCCTAGAACTGAAAAACACGCTTTTAGAGATGAAACTAAATCATCTTTATTTAACTTAACTAAAATATACCAGCAAATAGACTATAACGAAGAACTAAATAATAATGCTAATGTTAGCATCGGTAGTTTTCACTGGAAAGATGGAATTCCAGATACCACTGTTTCTTTTATACCAAATAGTAGTGGTAGATTTCAAGTTTCTTGGGTTCCACCTAATAAACTTCAAAACAATGTAATACTAAAGGATGGGCACAAACAACCTGGAAATATGCATATAGGAGCATTTGGTTGTGATTCTTATGATATTAGTGGTACTGTTGATGGTAAAGGTTCTAAAGGATCGCTCCATGGATTAACTAAATTTTCTATGGAAGATGCACCTCCACATCATTTTTTTTTAGAATACATAGCAAGACCTCAAACAGCTGAAATATTTTTTGAAGATGTATTAATGGCAATGCACTTTTATGGCATGCCAATACTTGCAGAAAACAACAAACCTAGGTTATTATATTATTTAAAAAGAAGAGGTTACAGAAGCTTTAGTATGAATAGACCGGACAAAGTTTGGAACAAACTTTCTGTATCTGAAAAAGAGATTGGTGGAATACCTAATTCAAGTGAAGATATTAAACAGGCACACGCCGCCGCTATTGAAGCTTACATTGATTCTTATGTTGGATTTTATGATGATTCATATGGAGATATGTACCATCAAAGAACACTAGAGGATTGGGCTCATTTCGATATAAACAATAGGACTAAGCATGATGCTTCTATAAGTTCTGGATTAGCTATTATGGCTTGTAATAGAAATAAATACAAACCTATTGCTAATAGAACAGTTAAAAAAATGGATTTAGGATTTACTAAATATGATAATAACGGATTGATTTCAAAAATAATATAAATGATTTATACTAACACACAAAGCTCTTTCCCTGATCAGGTAGTTTCACAAGAAGAAAAAATGTCATTAGACTATGGTTTGGCTGTAGCTAGAGCTATTGAAGGTGAGTGGTGGGCTTCAGGAGTAGGAGGAGCTAGATATTCTAATAATTATAATGTTTTTCACAGAAGAAGATTATATGCTAGAGGAGAACAATCTATACAAAAATATAAAGATGAAATGTCTATTAATGGTGATTTGTCTTACTTAAATCTAGATTGGACACCAGTACCTGTTATACCTAAGTTTGTAGATATAGTTGTAAATGGAATGTCAGAAAAAATATATGACATTAAAGCATTTGCTCAAGACCCAGCTTCTCAGAAAAAGAGAACTAAATATGCTGAAATGCTTCACAAGAATATTGCAACAAGAGCTTTTATGGCTAAAGTTCAAGAACAATTAGGCATGGATATATCTGAGGTTCAAAACATACAAAATGTACCTGAGAACGAAGAAGAATTAGAAATACACTTACAATTAGATTATAAGCAATCTGTAGAAATAGCAGAAGAAGAAGCTATTAACAACACTTTAGATAGAAATAAATATGACCTTACCAAAAGAAAGTTATATAAAGATCTTGTAGAACTAGGCATAGGTTGTGTAAAAACAGATTGGAATAAATCTAATGGTGTTACAATTCAATATGTAGATCCAGCTGATATTGTATATTCTTATACAGATGATCCAAATTTTGAAGACATATATTATGTAGGAGAAGTTAAAAATATTTCTTTACCAGAACTTAAAAAAGAATTTCCTAATTTAACTAATGAAGAATTAGCTATGATTCAAAAATTTCCTGGTAATAGTACTTATAGAAGAAATTATAGAGGAAATAGAGATGACAACACTATTCAAATACTATACTTTGAATATAAAACTTATGCAGATCAAGTTTTTAAAATTAAAAAAACTGCTACAGGTTTAGAAAAAGCATTGGAAAAGTCAGATGTCTTTAATCCTGAACCAAATGATAATTTTGAAAGAGTTAGTAGATCAATAGAGGTATTATACCATGGTGCAAAGATTTTAGGTCATCCTATAATGTTAGACTGGAAAGTTGCTGAAAATATGACTCGTCCAAAGTCAAATCTAACAAAGGTAAACATGAATTATGCTATATGTGCTCCTGATCTTTATAAAGGAAGAATAACATCGTTAGTAGAAAGAATGATATCTTTCGCGGACATGATACAATTAACATCGTTAAAACTACAACAAGTATTATCTCGCATTGTACCTGATGGTGTTTATCTAGATGTTGATGGATTAGCTGAAGTTGACTTAGGTAGCGGAACAAGCTACAACCCTAAGGAAGCTTTAAACATGTATTTTCAGACAGGTTCTATTGTAGGAAGATCTATGACTCAAGATGGGGATATGAATCCAGGTAAAATACCTATTCAAGAATTAAATAGTAATAATGGTATGGCTAAAATACAAAGCCTTATACAAACTTACCAATATTACTTACAGATGATTAGAGATGTAACTGGACTTAATGAAGCTAGAGATGGTAGTAACCCAGATAAAGATGCTTTACTAGGACTACAGAAACTAGCTGTAGCGCAGTCAAATGTTGCTACTAGACATATACTAGATGCAGGACTATATCTTACTCTTAGAGCTTGTGAAAACGTATCCTTACGTATTGCTGATTCTTTAGAGTTTGCATTGACAAATGAAGCTTTAGTTAATAGCATAAGCTTATACAATGTTGCAACTCTTGAAGAAATGAAAGAATTGCATTTGTATGACTTTGGCATATTTCTAGAATTAGAACCAGACGAAGAAGAAAAGCAAGTGTTAGAAACAAATATTCAAATAGCATTAAAAGGTAATCAAATAAATTTAGAAGATGCCATAGATATTAGGCAAATTCATAATCTTAAACTGGCTAACCAATTACTTAAGCTAAAGCGAAAACAAAAACAAAAGCAAGACCAACAGCAAAAAGAGCAAATGGTGCAAATGCAAGCTAAGGCAAGTGCTGACGCTGCTGAAAAAGCAGCTATGGCAGAAGTACAAAAACAACAAGCTTTAGCTCAAACTGAATTACAAATAGAACAAGGTAAGTCTCAACTTAAGTTACAGCAAATGGAAAAAGAGTTGGCAATTAAAACTCAACTAGCTGAACAAAAATTTGGCTATGATATGCAATTAGCTCAAGTAGATGTTCAAAAAGATGTAAGAAGAGAACAGATGATTGAAGATAGAAAAGATCAACGTTCAAAATTAGAAGCAACGCAGCAAAGTGCGATGATTCAACAAAGACAAGATGATTTACTTCCAACTGACTTTAGTGATCCAGCTGGAGGAGCATCTTTATCCCAAGAAATGGGAATGTAAATTATATAATATCATATCATGGAAGAAAAAAAAGAAGAAGTAAAGCAGGAAGGTGAATTTAAAATGAAAAAAAAGCCTTCAAAACCTAAAAAATTATCTAATACAAAAGCTGAAACTCCTAAAATAGAAATCAAAAAACCTGAAGATACTACTTCAGAACAAAGTATAGTAAAGATTGATAATAAACCAGTTGAGGAGCTTAAAAAAGAAGAGGTCAAAGCTGAAGAAAGTTCACCAATTCAAGAAATAGAAAAACAAGAACATCCTACACCAATTGCTGAAGCTGTAAAAACAGAAGAGAAACTTCCACAAGGTGTTAAAAAGCTAGTAGATTTCATGGAAGAAACTGGTGGTGACATGCAAGATTATGTCAGATTAAACGCCGACTACAGTGACGTGGATGAAAACGTATTATTAAAAGAATATTATAAAAATTCAAAACCACATTTAAATGATGATGAGATTAGTTTCATTATGGAAGAAAAATTTAAAGTGGATGAAGACTACGACGAAGAGCGAGACCAGCGTCGAAAAAAACTCGCAAAAAAAGAAGAGGTTGTAAAAGCCAAAGACTTTCTTGAAAACTTAAAATCAAAATATTACGAAGAAATCAAGTTGAGGCCTACGGTAAATAATGAGATAAAGAAAGCAGGAGACTTTTTTAACCGCTACAAACAAGAACAAGAAATAGCTAAGAAACAACATGAGGATTTTAAAAATGTAACTAATAACTATTTTACCAATGAATTTGAAGGTTTTGAATTTGGTGTTGGTGAAAAGAATTTTAGATACTCTGTTAATAATCCAAGTGATGTTGCTGAAGCCCAATCTGACATTTCTAATGTGCTTAAGAAGTTCTTAAACGAAAAAGGTGAAGTTATAGATTATAAAGGTTATCACAAAGCTATGTATGCCGCAAGAAATGCTGATACAATTGCAAATCATTTTTACGAGCAAGGCAAAGCCGACGCTGTTAAAGATGTAATGGCTAAATCCAAAAATATAGATTCAAGTGTTAGACAAACAAAAGCACCTGATGATATCTATATGAATGGATTTAAAGTAAAAGCAGTAAACGGCTTGGATAGTTCTAAATTAAAAATAAAAAAACGATAAAAATTAAAACCAAAAATTATGGCTTTAGGAAATTTTACAGTGCAAAACGCTGGACTTACACCTACGCAAGATCAATCAGTACTTTCAAGTAATTATTTACAGTGGACTGATCCAAACGCGGCGGATTTTTCAAGCTTTGCACAACAATACTTACCTGAATTATACGAACAGGAAGTAGAAAGATTCGGTAACAGAACGTTATCAGGATTTTTAAGAATGGTAGGCGCAGAAATGCCTATGACATCTGATCAAGTAATTTGGTCTGAACAAAATAGATTACACATTGGTTATGACAACGTATCCAAAGGTCTTCCAGGAGCTGGTGGCGAAACTGTATTTTCAGTAGTAGTACCAGCAGGAAATGAAGTAGCTGTAAGAGTTAATCAAAACATTGTAGTGTTTGATCCAGGTACTGGCTTAACATTAAAAGGTTTAATTACTGTAGCTCCTAATCCAGGACAACCTAATAACTTAGACTTTAGTGCTGTATGTTATACTTCTGCAGATTTTGCTGCTTTAGGTAATGCAGATTTAAAAGTGTTTGTTTATGGTTCTGATTTTGCTAAAGGAACATTGGGGATGGAAGGATCAGTTAGTCCATCATTTACTCAATTCCAAAACAAACCAATTATCATTAAAGACAAGTATTTAGTTAATGGTTCTGACACTGCTCAGATTGGTTGGGTTGAAGTTGCTACTGAAGACGGAACATCTGGATTCTTATGGTATATGAAAGCTGAGTCTGAAACTAGACTTAGATACGAAGATTACTTAGAGATGGCTATGGTTGAAGGCGAATTAGCTGCTCCACTTTCTGGTGTTGCTGGTTTAGCTGGTGGTACTAACGGAACAGGTACTCAAGGTATGTTTGCTGCTCTAGAAGATAGAGGTAATGTATACGCTGGTTTTTCTGGTGCTGCTAATCCTGGTGCTGGTGCACTTGGTGATTTCGATCAAATCCTTGCACAATTAGATTTACAAGGTGCTATCGAAGAAAACATGTTATTCTTAGACAGAGCTACTGCTCTTGACTTTGACGATATGATAGCTGCTCAAGCTGGTGGTGGATACAACAACACAAGCGCTGCTTCTTATGGTCTTTTTGACAATGAAGCTGAAATGGCACTTAACTTTGGTTTCTCTGGTTTTAGAAGAGGTTCTTATGACTTCTACAAAACTGACTGGAAATATCTAAATGATGCTTCTACAAGGGGAATGGTTAATGACATTAAAGGTGTTTTAATTCCTGCTGGAACTTCAACAGTATATGATCAAATGTTAGGATCAAACATCAGACGTCCGTTCTTACACGTAAGATACAGAGCTTCTGAAACAGACGATAGAAGAATGAAATCATGGATTACTGGTTCAGTAGGTGGAGCTTATACCTCATCTCTTGATGCTATGGAAGTTCATTATCTTTCTGAAAGATGTCTATGTGTACAAGCTGCTAATAACTTCGTATTATTTGTAGCATAATTTATTAACCTTTTAAAACATAAATTATGGCAAGTATAAAAGTTACAACGCACGACGACGTTATATATTTTCTATCTACTACAGGACCAGTTCCTACAAATGTTCAGGCAGACTATAATGAAATACAGTTTGAAATGGATCAAAATGGCTATTCTATACCTATGTATAGAGTAAATGCGCCAGATCAAATGAACTGGCCAGGAGGGTTAGAAATGGCTTATACGTTTATATCTATATTTCCTGGTGAATGTGGATATCCAAACTTAGGTGCAGATATTACAAACAATACTGAAGGGCAAGCTTATTTAAACCTAGATGCTACTGAATCAATGGGTAGAATATCCGAAGGTTTAGCGGCGGCTGATACCGCTGTAGTAGACTTTAGTTTAATATATTCATGGTCTAATCTTGGAGCGACATTAACCGAAAGTGAAATATCAACAATAAAAGATGCATTGGATGATGCTAAAGCTTTAGCTGCAACTGCAGCTCAGCAAGAGTCAACCCAATGTGCTGATGCTTTTCAAAATGGAGCGACGTCGTTTACATGGCCTAATGGTTATGTATGTACTACTGAGCAATGTTGCAGTGATTACGCACCAATATATCAAGCTTATGTTCTTAGAGATGAATTATCTAAAGATGGTAACCCTTTTTCAGCGGTTGGTATAGTTGCAGATGATATTGTTAAGAAACATATCTATAAATTCGAGCCATTAGGTGGGAATTCCTAAAGATAAATAATAAATACAGCCTTTTGTAAAATTAAGGCTGTATTTTAAAATACAAAATCATGAACAAAACTATAAAAATTAAAGTAACAAATCCGCCGGCTGGAGTAAGGGGAAGAAGTAATCCTTTTGCAAAACAAAGTGGTAGTGAAGTAGATGGTTATATTTGGAAAGTTTTTGAAAACGTTCTTCCTGAAGCAACTTGTTTACATGTAAGCAAGGATGGAGTTGTGATAGCTATCGCAACTATAGAAGAAGGCGAAAAGAAATACAATTCAATTGTTGTACCTACTTTATTCACTCAACAATATGATCTAGGTGATTTTTCTAAAAACTTAATTGAAAGTGGATATGAAGATCAAGCACAGTATGTTGATGGTATTCTCGCAGAATTCATATTTAGTGAAGAGCCTAAACCTCAAAGCGTTTATGCAAAGGCTGCTACGAAAATATCAGAAGACTTATCTAAAGCTTTAGCTAATGACGAGAATTCAGTAATTGAGTTTTCTTATCAGGTTGAATTTGGAAAAGATCCTATATTCTCTACATACGCAACTAGTAATGGAACTTTTAAAGTTAGAGAACAGAAGTACTTTAACGCAACAAAACCGGTTCCAGGTATGGATCAAATTTTTAAATCTCTGTTTAACGCAAGTGCTGCTAGACAAGCTCTTCCTGGTAAAGACGCAGGAGAAGTAACTGACGGAAGTTTTATTTCTTTTTGGGGTGATATTCCTCAAGGAGCTAGTGGAGTTAATTATACATCAGAAGGTTTAAACGAGATGTTAAATGAAGGCGTAAATGAGCTGAGCCAAATTCAAGAAAAGCAACGAGAGCAATGGGCTCAATTATATGAATCTGGTCCTGGTCCAGCGTAAATAAACAAACAAATAATCAATTATATTATATTATGTCAAAAAAAGAAACAACCTGGGAGATTAAAGATAGAAATTATTATCTTTTAAATAATAAGTCTCCTTTAACATATACACTACGTTCTAAACACACTAGACGTTTTCCTCTACTTCATTTTGATGAAGCGAAAGGTTATCAAAGAGAACTTAGATATGCGAGTAATCAAAGATCTGTTTTCACAGATGAGCAAGATGGAATGTCAACATTAGAGCATGTTGTTTTTAAAGATGGTATATTACATGTACCTAAAGAAAAACAAAGTTTACAAAAACTATTGTCTATATATCATCCAGATCTAAACAAAAAGTTTTCTGAACTTGATAGAGTTCAAAATGCTGAAGACGAAATAGATTGGATCGAGGCTGAATTTGAAGCTATATCTTTAGCTAGGCAATTAGACTTAGAGCACTGTGAAGCTATATTAAGAGTAGAACAAGGTTCTAAAGTGTCTGGCATGAGTTCTAAGGAGATAAAAAGAGATTTACTTATATTCGCAAAAAGAAGTCCTATTTTATTCTTAGAGTTAGCTAATGATGACAATGTTGAACTAAGAAATTTTTCTATTAAAGCTGCTGAAGCTCAGATTATAAAATTATCTCAAGATCAACGTACGTTTGCGTGGGCTAGTAATGGTAAAAAGTTAATGACAGTTCCTTTTGAAGAAAATCCATTTTCCGCTTTTGGAGCCTGGTTAAAAACTGACGAAGGTATTGAGGTTTATAAATCAATAAAAAAGAAGTTAAATTAATCTTTAACCTGTAATAATAATAGTTAGGCGGCCAAGCGCCGCCTTTCTTTTTATAATAAAAATATTAAAATGGCTATAAATGTAAATACAGTATACCAAACAGTCTTGTTAATACTCAACAAAGAACAAAGAGGTTATCTAACGCCTAATGAATTTAACAAAATAGCTACTCAAGTCCAATTAGAAGTATTTGAAAAATACTTTGAAGATCTTAATCAACAACTTAGAATACCTGGAAACGATAATGAATATGCCGACAGAGTAGAGGTATTAGATGAAGAGATATCTATATTTAAAACTTATGGAAATGCAGAGTATTATAGCGTGGACCCTTCAGGTCCAATAGATAATCCTTATTTTTATCTACCATCAGATGTACATAGAATAGGTACTGTAATGTATAAAGGTGAGCAAGCTCTTCAAAGAACTAATAGAGGAGAATTTTTACATCTAAACATGTCTAAACTTACTAGACCTACTACTAATTACCCTATGTATATTCAAGAAAATCAAGTGTCTCCACAAGACCCTTTAAATCCTGGTTCTATACTATGTGATGATTGTATTAGAGTTTATGTTTATCCTGAAGAAATAAAAAAAGATGTAGCTTTATCTTACATTAGAAAACCTAAAGACGTAATATGGGCTTATGTATTAGGATCACAAGGTCAATATATATGGGATGGTGCAGGCTCTACTGGCGCAGTAATTCCTAATACGGGATCTGTAGATTTTGAATTAGATGGTACAGAACAAACAAAAGTAATTTTACAAATATTGATGTACGCTGGTGTAGTTATTAGAGACCCTCAAATAGTTCAAGCAGCAGCAGCTCAAGTACAAGCATCAGAAGTAAATCAAAAAAGTTAAAACATGGCTAATTCTCCAAATGGTGGTTTAATAAACGAAACCAATGAACAATATTACGTAGGAACACAAAACAATATAGTAAGTTATACTTCTGGAGCAATGGACGCTATGGTTTATACATTTGATGAAGTGTTAGATCAAGCTAGTTCTACTTCTTGGAATCCTTCTGATTTTGAATATAATTTAAACAACTTTATAGTAGAGGTATCTCCAGACGGTTTGCATCCATATGAACTTTGGGATGGCAACTCAGGTGGATCTGCTTCTGGACCATTTGGTACTGGAGGTGGTTATACTATATCTAAGTTTTCAAACATAAAGCCTTTTAGCGTATTAACTTTTAATAATCCAGATGCAGTACAGGATGGTTACTATGTGAGAGTAAAACTTAAAAGCGACTTAGTAGATGGAGCTCCTAATTATGGCGATTATCAATATATATCTATATTTGACGTAGTCAATAATTTTATGATGGGATATGTTGGTGAAGATAAAATAATATCAAAAGCTAAAAGAAGTGATGTATTGTTCTTTGCTAAAAGAGGTTTACAAGAGTTTTCTTACGATACATTAAGATCTGTTAAGTCACAAGAATTAACTATACCTCCTAGCTTGTCAGTTATAATACCTCAAGATTACGTTAATTATGTTAATATTTCTTGGATAGATAATCAAGGTATTAAAAGAATAATATATCCTACTACATTAACAAGTAACCCAACTGAAGCGCCTCTTCAAGACAATAATATAACTAATAATCCTTTTGGATTTAATTTTCCTACTTCTGGTTATGGAATACCCATACAAGATGATTTTGGTGAAAATCTAGAAGGCACTTCACTAACTGAGGAAAAATGGGCTAATATTAATCCTTTTACTCAACCAGCTACAACTCCTATTTTTACAGATGGTATTGGAGATAGTATATACGATACCAGAGCTATTGGGTTATTAGGTCAAAGATATGGTTTAGAACCTGAACTATCACAAACAAATGGATGGTTTACTATAAATAAAAGAGAAGGTAAATTTTCTTTTAGTAGTAATTTAGGTGAAAAATTAATACTATTAGAGTACATATCTGATGGATTAGCATATGAAGAAGATACTAAAATACCAAAGCTAGCTGAAGAAGCTTTATATATGCATATAGCATATAGCTTACTAGCGGGCAGAAGAAATATACCTGAGCATATTGTACAAAGATTTAAAAAAGATAGAAGAGCACAGTTAAGAAATGCTAAAATTAGATTATCTAATATAAAATTAAATGAATTTGTACAAGTTATGAGAGGTAAATCTAAATGGATTAAATACTAAATTAAATGCCAGAAATTAAAAACACATTCATTCAGTCTAAAATGAACAAAGACATGGATGGAAGAATAATACCCAATGGTCAATACAGAGATGGACAAAATGTGCAAATTAGTAGATCAGAAGGAGATGATGTAGGCGCGTTAGAGACAGTGTTAGGTAATGGTTTATTAACAACTTTCGGATTAACAGATCCAAACATAACATGTATAGGTAAGTTGTTTGATGATAGTAGAGATACTATTTATGTGTTTTTAACTAATTATACTGATTCCTCTGCGACTCAATTATCTAATTCAACTACTAACATAGCAGGTGTAAAATCTTATATAGCAAGTTATAACTTATCAACAGGTACTCCTACTATATTAGTTGAAGGTAATTTTTTAAATTTCTCTAAAACACATTTAATATTAGGTGTAAATATAATTGAAGATTTACTCTTTTGGACTGACAATAGAAACCAACCTAGAAAAATTAATGTAACAAGTCCTGCTGGTTACTACTATAATGAAGATCAAATATCTGTAGCTAAATACTATCCTTATGAGGCTCCTTTACTCTTAGATATTCCTCAAGGGCTTTTTCCTAGCCCAGACAATCCTTTTTACGAATCCTCAATGAGAGACGTATCTAGTAAGTATCTACCTATACATACTAACGCTAAAGTATTACAAATTGACACTATTAATAATGAGATTTTTGTTGAAGGTTGTAAATGGAATATAAAACCTCAAACACCGTCAGGTAATCAATTTGATGGTAATTTAGTAACTAAAACTGGAGGTAAAGGTACTTTAACAGAGAAATCTGGAGTTACAGTTACAACTTGTGATGTATTTCAGGCTACAGATAGAACTAAATTAAGATTTACGGGTGGTTTTACTACATTAGATACCATGTCTATTGGTGATATATTAAATTTTCAGTTTTTAAATCCTGAATATGACTCTGCTTGGGGTGGAGATTCTCAATATTTAAAAGAACGTTTTGTTAGATTTAGTTATAGATTAAAATTTGATGATGGAGAATATTCTTTATCTGCACCATTCACCCAAATAGCTTTTGTTCCAGAACAAGATGGTTATTTTATAGGAGATAAAGTTGTTACCAGTACTGAAGAAGGTAATGCTATTGCCCAAACATTAATAGGTCAAGAAAGTGAAGCTTTTGATACTACTATTGTTAAGTTCATGGAAAATAAAATAACAGACATAAATATAAATCTAATGGCTCCTACTAAAGGTAATGCTGCCTCTAGATATTTATGGTCAGAGGTAAATGATAAATTAAAAGTAGTAGCTATAGATATACTATATAAGGAAGCTGATTCAAATAAAATTACAATACTAGATACTGTTGAGCTAGGTGGTTTTAACGGTAATCAAACTAGTATATTATCTTATAATTATCAAAGCAGAAAACCTTGGAAAACACTAAGTCCAGCACAAACTACTAGAGTTCAAGATGTAGTTCCTGTTAGAGCACTAGCACAAGAAAGCGCTGGTAACAGAATAATGTATGGAAACTTTATTGATAAACACACTTCTCCTATTAGTTTAAACTACACTTTACAAATAGGTGATAAACCACAAATTCCATCCTACCAAAACTCTCAGTTAAGAAATGATGAAACTCAGTATGTTCGTAAAGAATATCAAAACCATACTTTAAAACAAAATAGATCTTATCAAGTAGGTATTGTATTAGCCGATAGATACGGAAGACAATCTAATGTAATACTTTCTAGCGTATTAGTAGATTCTATAAGTGCTGAAAAAAAGGGATCTACAATATACCATTCTTTTAAAAACGTAGAAGATCAAATAATCAATGATAGATATGAATTTGCTGGTGAAGCGGATACATGGCCTGGAGATATGCTTAGAATAACTTTTGAAAATATTATTCCTACTGCTAAGCTAAACAATGGATATCCTGGAGTATATTCTGTTAATGACAATACTCTAAGCGATGTATTAATTAATTATACTCAAAGTGACTCTTTGCCTACGTGTGCTACTAATTCTTTTGTAACATTATTAGGGCCAACATCATTATCTGGATCTCAGCCTTCTGCTACGATGTACTTTAAAGTTGATTCTAATGGTATTATTTATGATATTAGAATTAGTAACTCAACAAGTGATTGGGAAAATGGAATGAGCTTTGAAGCAGATTGGACTAACGCAGGTGCTGGTTGCGCTAGCTTATTAGGAAAGGTTATTAAGGGAGTAGTTGAAACTCCATTAGATAATCCTTTAGGTTGGTATAGTTATAAAGCTGTTATAAAACAAACGGAACAAGAATATTATAATGTATATTTACCTACTGCTTTAGCAGGTTATCCTGCGGATCAAAACCCAGATAATCTTACTCCGCAAACCATAACAGTGCAAACAAACACTACGCCAGGACCACCGCCTAATGAAAATCAACAAGTAAATGAGAATGAAGCTACATATGGTAAAACTCCACATCTAGTCTATCCAGTTGGAGAAGATGAATCTACTTCTCATCTAGTTTTATTTAGCGATAATATAAATAAAATACCAAAAGATTTACAGGAAGTTGGACCTATGCAAGAAGAATTTAGAAGTTCTGCTATTCTTTTTCCTCGTGTAAACACTTTCTTATTAAAAGATTTAATAGGAGATTATAGTTATTCTAGTTCTCAATATTTACCACCTACTAAAGGAGATAGAGTTATTTCTATATCTAACATGACAAGACTAGGATTAGGTGAAATTATAACAAATCCAGAAGAACCTGTTATTCCAAATTTATTTTACAAAGGTGAAACAGATCCTTTTATAGCTAGACTATCAACAGAGAAAAAACTAGGTATTTCCAAAAACTTTCCTAATGTTGTTGGTAATGAATTTGATCCGCCCAACGCTTCTGCAGGTTTTGTCCCTAGTACTATATCTGTAGTTAAAGATACTAAATATGCTTTTGGCCCAACATTAACTGTTTGTGAAACTAAACCTGTAGAATCTTTATTAGATATATTTTGGGAATCTAGTACATCAGGCTTAATTTCTACTTTAAATAATAATATTTTAAATAGTGACAATACTATACCTATAGGCATATCAAATCCAGATATAACCTGGAGTGAAAAAGATGATTATGGAACTATAATATCTGCTGATTTTCAAGCTTTGGGATTTGGACAAACTCCTTTAGGTGCTTCCGTAACTATAACCTTAGATAGTGTTATAAGTTTAGGCAACACAAATAGAACTTCGTCTTTTCTTTTAAATTCTTTAGGTAATGGTAAGTATAATATATCTATAGCTCCTTACAGCGGTGCAAATAGTAATTTTATATGTTCAGGAAACTCTTTAGAAAATATATTTACTTTTAATTTCACTGTTACTTCTACTAATACATCTAACGTTATTACGATACAGTCTCAAGGTGAAGTATTTAATAGAGCGCCAAATGAAAGACAGTTTTGGAGAAGAGATGTGCTTAAGGATGCTATATGTTCTAGAGCTTACCAATACTCTCTTTCAGAAACAGCCGGCGGAGGTACTTATGATGAGCAGAATGACTTAATTATTAACTCTTCTTTAATGGCTTTAAAAGCAGAGCAAGGATCTCAAAAAATGGGTCTAAAGCTTTACTCAGAATTTCAAGCTGAACAACCAATAGGAGGAGAAAACAGTCAACCTTTTAGATTATTTCCATATACTTCTGAGACTGAATTCATTAATGGTGAAATTAATTACGGAAGAATACTATCCCCTCCAATTAAATGGACAACATCTGCTGTTGGTAGACCAAATATTCCTACTAAATTTTCTAGTAATGTTGAATGGCAAGGCCAATACAATTTTTTCTCCACATGGCCAGTTGGTGGGTATATTGATAATTATGAAAGTGGATATACTTTACAATTAACAAGTAATGCCGTTGCTGATGGAAGCTTACAAGTTGCTTATTATTCACCAACGCCAAGCAATCTTCTTGATTCTAGAAAAGGAGTAACTAATTATGGCCATAAATTATGGACTAACCAAGACCCTATTCAAATTGCTCAATTTGATTCAATATTAAGCATTTGTGGGTGTGATCTTGAAAACAACATGGATAATGTTGATGATCCTATAAAAGTAGCGGGAAGTTTTGATTATTTTTGGAACAAAACAAGTTCTGGAAATCCTTTTGATGGTAAATTTGTAGCTGCTAATGGTACTTGGGAAAGTGTTCAAGATCCACCATCTCCAGAAATACCATTTCCAGGTCCAGGCGAGGGTTTAGAAATAGTTTTTGACATAGTTAGAATGTACCAAGTAAGTATGATGATACCATATCCAGAAATGACATTAACAGAGCTTGCACAAGCAACTAATGAGAGTGGTTTTTTAAATGACGATTATGAAAGATTAAATGTCCAGAGTGCTCAGGAAATAATATTTGGAGGTCCACAAGATAGCTTTGGAGGCAGTAGTTTTACTTTTCCACTAACACCTGCTCAATTTACAACCAACGGCGATATAAGTACTAAGGAGGCTTTTTCTAGATTTCAAAATACTATTATAGAAGATTTACCAACAGGTCCTATATATTGGGATTTTGATCCTTCAGGAACTCAATTAAATCCATCTTTAGGTGGCGAAGCATTAGTTGGGCAAAAATATAATAAATATTTAGATCCAAACCCACCTACTTCTCAATTATCAGGTGGTTATCCTCATCATTATTGGCCAGACATAAATCAAAGACTTCAAAACGATCCTAAATATTCAGACTTTAGAGCTAGTGGAAACTTAGCTGATGCCCCATCTTGGATGAAATTGCAAAATGGTGCAAATACTTTTTATCAATGGAGTGAAGAATTTTGTAAAAATTTTAAAGAAATTAATTTATCAGAAACATTTCCTGGAAGTGGCAATACTGAAACTAATTTTTTGCATTATTGGAGTCCTGCTGGAAATCAAATATCTGCAAATGCTGCAGGCTATAAATATTACATAAATGGATTAGGATCTCTAAATGGAGTTGATGGATTAGGTCCTAGTAGACCTAATAATAACTGCCGTTTTTGGGTTGATCAACCTACAGGTCAACCAACAAACGCTCCATTACATGCTTATATACACGCTGGAAACCCATCTATTGCTTCTGCATCTGTAATACAAGCATTGAATACTGTTGGTAATGGAATGCCAGGTGGTAGATACGTTGTTACTATTAGAGCAAGAGATAAAAATGGTAGTAGTACTGCTGGACAATATGAATGGGATGTTCCAATAACATTACCATGGTGGAAAACTAGAGCTAATAAAACTTGGTCTTGTACTCCTGATTGATGTAAGTAATCAAAAATTAAAGTAATTATAAACTATGGCATATCAAATACCAGTAAAATATTTTAACTCTTTTTGGCTTAAGAAAGTTGTTGGAGATACAAATTTAGATCCTCAAGAAGAAAATCCAAGCACATGGAACTACGAAAGCACTGTTACAACAACCGTGCTTGGTGGTGGAGTTGGTATAACTACAGTTGCTGAGCCTTCACCTTTAGAATATGTTTTACCCACTTGGCCAGGTTTGCCTTGGAGTAGGTTTTTATCTAAACCTTCTGAAAGTAATCCTAACGTAATTAGAAGTTACCCATGCTTTCCTTGGGGTGGTAGAAATTGGGCTGCATATCAAGCTGGTAATAATCTACCAGTGTGTGGTGGTAGCTTAATTAATAAGACACCTACTGAAGAAGAAGGAAGAGAACGTAATTGGTTTGTAGAAGAAGCAAGAATTAGAGGTGGATATAATAATACTACTGTTGATTTTGGAGTTAAAGCATATTTAGTTGAAGACGAAAACCTTCAGCAAAACAGGTTTAATGCTATAATTTATTCAGGCGTATACAACTCTAGAACAGGCATAAATAATACAAATGTATTTTCTACAGCAGAACCTATAACAAAAGCTTTAGATCCTTCAAATGGTAGTATTCAAAAATTATATGCTTATGATACTAATTTAACTATATTTCAAGAGAATAAAGTAAGTAGAGCCCTAATAGACAAAGATGCTATATACTCTGCTGAAGGAGAAGGAACTCCTGTTAGTTCACTAAAAGTTGTTATAGGGCAAGTAGAGCCTTATAAAGGCGAATATGGTATAAGCAAAAACCCAGAGTCTTGGGCTCAATATGGTTTTAGACAGTATTTTTCTGATAGATATAGAAGCGCTGTTTTAAGGTTATCTATGGATGGAATAACTGAAATATCTACATATGGTATGACTGACTGGTTTAGAGATAACTTAGAGCTTGTAAGTGATGACCCTGTGTCTTATTCTGTTACATATATTGTTAATACTTCTGGTAAATTTGACGCAACTGGTTACCAAAACTTAATTAGAGTTCAAGATTTAGACTGTCCATGTGAAACTAAAATACCTATTGGATCACTTATGGAAATAAATGGTATAACTAGAAACGGTTTATATGTTAGTTCTGTTGTTTCTAAAGGTAATGGTCTTTGTGAAGTTTACTTATCTATACCTTGGAGACCTGGTGATTTTGCTTTAAATGATTTTCCTACAGAAGTTTCTTTTATAACTGTATTAAATAATCAAATACAAGGTGGTTTTGATACACATAATAAAAGTTATGTTATTTCTTTACAAACAAATGAACCAAACACTGGTAAAGGTGGATGCTCAATGAACGTTGATGCTTATACATTAAGTTTTGATGAGTCTATAAATGGTTGGGTTAGTTTTTATAGTTATATTCCTGATGTTATTGATAGCTTAAAGAATAATTATATATCTATTGTAGGAAGCAATATTTACAAACACTATTTAAACACTAATAATGGCCTTAATTATGGAAATTTTTATGGTGAACATTACGAGTCTAGTATTGAATTCGTATTTAATGTACAGCCTTCTATGGTTAAAAACTTTCAAACAGTAGGTTATGAAGGTACTAATGGTTGGGAAGTTGATTATTTCATATCTGATGCTACAGAACAGTTATTACAAGGGAATCAATATTTCTCAGCAAGAGATATGACTAACGCGGTATATAGTTTAGATGAAGGTTTGTATATAGATCCTGTTACTCAAATGCCTGAGCATGCTGGCTTTTATATAAAGGAAAATAAATACGTAAGTAATATAATAAACAGTGGTCAAGATATACAACCTGGTCAAATCAATTTTGGCGATGTAGGTTCTTCTATGAGTGGTATAAAAGGATTTTTTGCAACAGTGAGAGTATCTACAGATTCAACTACACAAAAAGGTGGAATGAAAGAACTTTATTCCGTGTCATCTAAATGGGTAATATCATCTAACTAATGAAATTTAATATAAGAAGAATAAACGAAAGTGATTGGAATACTTTTGAAAAATGGTGGAAACAATGGGGATTTAAAGATTTTCCTAATAAAGATTTTTTACCTGATAATGGTACAAGTGGTTTAATAGTAGAAGAAAATGATAAACCAATAGTATCTACATTTATATATACTACTAATTCTAAAGTAGCTATATTTGAATGGCCTTTATCAGACAAAAGTTATAATAAAAAAAGTAAAGATCAAGCAATTGAATTGTTGATAAAAGGAGTTGAAAACGTTTGTAAGGCTCATGGGTTTAAATATCTACAATTCTTTGGTGATAATAAAAAGTATATAAATAAACTAAAAGATTTGGATTTTAAAGAGGGAGATAGTGGTTATAGTCTAATAACAAAAACAATATAATATGGGAGCATCAACAATAACAGCAGCTGGCGGTTCTTTAGTAGGAGCTGGAATGGGAGTTTATACCGCTATAAAGGCGGAAGATCAAAGAAAACAATTTGAAGATAAAAAACAAGAGCAAGAGACTTTAATGAAACAGTTAGAGGCAAATAGGCAGCAGATATATAATCCTATGGAAGGTTTGACTAATGAGGCTGAAAAAGTTGGTGTTGCTACTCAAGCAGCTAAAATTCAAGCTGAAGAAGCTGATATGGCTTTAGCCAATACATTAGATACTATAATGCAGACAGGCGCAGGTGCTGGCGGTGCTACAGCCTTAGCACAAGCAGCTTTAAAGTCTAAACAAGGTATTTCAGTTGACATACAAAAACAAGAACTTAAAAACGCTAAAAACATCGCATCGACACAGATGAAGATTAACGAGCAAAAAGCACAAGGAGAAAAATGGGCTTGGGAAGAACAAGAAGGTAGAGACATGCAAGAGTTAGATAGAGCACAAAATAAAATTGATAAATTTGAAGCTCAAGAATACAACGCAGAGGCTCAGAAAATGGCTGCTTTTGGAAATATAGCCAGTAGTGCTATAAGTGGATTTGGTAATATAGCTGCAGGTATGGAGACAGATGGTTTAAACAGAGACCTTAATCGCTTGGTTAATGACGATAATAACTTTTCAGAGTTAGACAGAATAAAACTTCAACTAGGAGTTACTCCAGGTAAGGGATAAAAATATATAAAATGGGTTATACATCGGAAAGAACAACAATAAATAAATCTTTAGAGAGCTTAAATCAAGAAACTCAAAGAGTTCAAAAGCAAACTAATTACGAGTTTGATCGTTTAAATCAAAGAAGACGTGATAACATGGCTGCTAATGCTCAGTGGATAGGTCAAAATGAAGCCAAACTTGAGATGGGCTTAGAGTCATTCAACGAATTAATGACTGCTAATGAACCTGAAGGTGGATATAAAGAAGACATGTATGGAGTCATGAGTGAACTTAGAGATAAGTTTTATAAAACTCTTCAAAACAGAGATGCAGAAGGAAATGATATAAACCCAAAAGATGCTCAAATAGAAAGAGATCAACTAATGAAAGAAGTTGTTAGAGCTTCAGAAGATAGAGGTGCTGATGCTGGATTAGGTGATAAAGTAAATGCAGCTGGCGCTATTCAAAAAGGAAAACCTGGCTCTATAAGCGGAGCAACAGATCCTAACACATTAGGACTTTTTAAACCTGGTACTAAAAAAATACCTAAAGTAGTTGACGGTAGAATAGTTTATGAAGTATTTAATCCTATAATAGATGAAGAAACGGGTGAGCCTGTCAAAAATGAACAGAATGAATACACCTATGCAGAAGAACCGAATCAAGTAAGAAAGTCTGGTGAGTTAACTAGAGGTGTTCAAGATGGTTCTATAGGTATTGTAACAGAGGGTGACTCAACAACTTCACGAGACGCTTTACAGACAGAAAAATATGATAGATATGCAGAAGACTTAACTAAACTTATCGATAAGACAGATTTAAATAATCAGACTATTTCACAAGACGCTACAGAAATGATACAGCGTTTTGAAAAAGATATATCTACTATGGATATAACTGATATAATTAGTGACAACGCTGGAATGCAAAAAAATTGGACTAATCTAGTGGATAAGGTAACAACTTTAGCTACTAGTACAGATTTATATAAAGAAGACGATAATCCATTTGCTAACATGTTGATAGAAGCTGCGCCAGGGCTAGACAAAGATGGTAGTGGAATAATAGAAAAAGATGAAATGACGCCTGAGGCTATGAATTCTGTATTAGGAGCTTGGAACCCAAATGATCCTAAAATAAAAAAATTAGCAGAAGACTATTATCATACGTATGATCCTACAAGCGGTATACTTCCTACGTATGTTAACGATATGATTACACAACAACGTTTGTTAGGAGGTGATCAGCTAACTGCTAACCAGAAAAGAATGCAAGATAGAGATAATAAAAAGATTTCTAATGCAGGTACAAGCAATTCAAGCGATTCAAGCAATTCAAGCAATTCAGGCAATTCAAAGACTGCTAAACCAGCTGGACCTGCCAACGCTGGAAAAACATTTCCAACAAATGTTGAAGTAGTTGAAGGTGAAACTTTTAGTTTTGACGAACCTATTGAAACTGAAAATGGTAACTTCACATTTACACCGATGAATAACTCTCAATTTGTACGAGTTAAAACTCCTGATGGGAAAGTAGAGGTAATAAACACTGGTGGTCCGGTTAGCGCGGCACAACTAGCTTCTATTGAAAAACAATTAGCAGGTAAAGCTACATTCCACGAAAAAGATAGATTAACAGAAATAAATAATCT
>TARA_R110001592_G_scaffold5475_3_pt1 | contig 20893 bp, 16 predicted proteins | sample TARA_R110001592 | Tara Oceans TARA_R110001592 (sample SAMEA4398387) | marine metagenome | biome: Polar Biome; feature: [SRF] surface water layer (ENVO:00010504); material: water (ENVO:00002006), including particulate matter (ENVO:01000060) such as... | depth 5 m | reverse complement strand
CCTGTAACTATCGTGACCATGCCCAAGGGAACTTGCATGAATTCATCTAGTGCAGTTAAGCCAGTGGACGCACCTTTGATTTGCCCCTGCTCATAGAGGTTTACAACGTCACCAAAGATGTCGTCCACCGTGTTCACTCCAATGATGGGGAGTACTGTCGCTTCGGCCAACTTATTCTGAAGATACGAACTTCCCTCTAGATCCAGAGCTTCGGATGCGTCCTTGTATTCGTCCAAAGAAACTATCCAAGTCTTAGAACTACCAACCCGACGAATGATTTCTTTCTCCAACGCACTACCTGGCCCGTCGTTGTCTGTATTTAAAAATATTTTTGGTGATAAGTTTAGTTCCTTCTCTGCTCGCCAGATATAACGAAACTTATTATCATCTTTCGGATCTATCTTCCCATCCTTCACGCCAGCAGGCGCACCATTGGGGATAGAGACTACTGTTAGATTTTCTGGTAAGTCACATGACATCCACGCCAATGCATCTAACTCTCCCTCGCATATCAAGATGTCGTTGCCATCTACATACGAGTCGAGGTTGAAGAAGTCTTCGCATATATTTTCTTGTGAAAAGTTTTTCTGCTTGTCCGCACTCCTCCACTTTACCGCAGTTACATCTCCTCCATCCCTGTATGCGAAGCCGACAGCAGGAACTGTCCTGCCATTAAATCGGTACGTGCTAAGTATTGTGTGCCTCTTAATAATATCATCGTTGATATTTCTAGACCTCATGTACTCAAGTGCTTTGTCGTTAACCTCACCCTTATCTACAATAATCGGCTTGATAATCGCCATCGGTTCTCTCCAGTTGTTTAGGGGAAAGTTTCCCCCTGTTTTTCTTTCGTCTACCCACCCACCCTCTGCACCACAATGATGACAACGAAACTGCACCCCCTTGTTGTCTACCTTGACGGACAAAGGCTTGTCTCTTTTGTTCCTAGACCTACTGCCCTGACACGCAGGACATGCTACCTTGTGCTGACCAACACTTAGGTTGGAAATTGAATCTGAGATTTCTACCATGACTAACTCCTATTATTATCTAACTAGATTATCTAACTAGATACTATCTAATAAAGTACTTAGTACTTTCTCTTTATTATCTATAGTAGATATAACTATATGCGTTCTTGGATTTTTTTTATCCAGCCCCCACTCTATGTATTTCATCTTAACCTGTCGATCATTTTCGTATACAAAACCTTGCAGTAAATCTAAGATGAGAGATTCATCTAGGTCTGGCCGTCGTGTCTTATAAAAAATCTTCATAGCAACTATTAAATCCTGATCCTTGGTGTAAAGATTCTTGCGTTGAGGACACTGCAACTCAAATGCTTTTTTATAAGCGAGTGCCTTCTTGCTCTTGATAAACATTGGTCTGCCACGCACACTCACCAGCCTTCGTGAGTTGGCCTTAGATGCTGGCTCTCCAGCTATCGTTACTAAACACGGATCTTTGTTGATGGACTTGCGTTTCATATCGCACTTGGTTATCGTTCTTGTCTCTCAGGACAATGAGGATAACTGAGTTAGAGTCTTTTCGCAATAACCAGGGGGTAGTTTTGAACGATCCAAACAGACAACCGAAGGGAGATAAGCGATATTGGACAAGCGCCAATGTTCCAATTCCACTGAACAAGGGTGGCCGTCAGGAAGAGTGGGCCGACTTACCATTTGACACCATCTCTGTAGGCACAGTGATTGGGATACCACTTACGTCAGAGCAGAAGACACAGAGAATGATAAGGAATCTCAGGAGTCTTGCTTGGCGTCGAGGTCAAAGCCTACAGAAGAAGTTCTCTGCAAGAGTAACTGAATATGGTATGGGAATCTGGAGGATAGAATGAGCGACGATACTATTAAAATCAGAACAGGGATACCACTTCCCAGTAAGCAGAGTGCGAGGCACCTTCCCTTACCATTTGAGGGTATGCAAGTGGGGGAATCCTTTATTGTTCCCGATGATGGTGGCACCATGGAAGGAAGACTTAGGTCAGCATGTTCCAGGTACGGCAAAAAGTGGGGCAAAGTATTTGCATGTCGGAAGATAGACAACGACACCTTCGGGATATGGAGGACAGAGTGAATATCAATAACGATTTCGGTGCGCCCGATGCATTCGTAAGGGCAGTAACAGATGATTCATACAGCAAGGGGGAAGCTGACTTCAGTGTTACTGGATTGATACAGCCACCACAAATCTCAAGGCTCAAGGAAGAGCATGCAGATAAGTTGTCGGCTGATGTCAGGGATAGGATATGGATGCTGTTAGGTACTAGCGTACACAACACGCTAGAAAAATATGGAGAAGGCAATGTCGAGGAACGATACTTTGCTGAGTGTGATGGCACCACAATCTCTGGAGCAATTGACCTAGAGAAGGATGGCAACATTACTGACTACAAAGTTACATCATCGTTCACAGTACAGAAGGCATTGAAGCCTGACTGGGAAGCTCAACTCAATATGTATGGTTGGCTCCTACGTAAGAACGGCACTGAACCTAAGAGCCTAACAATCGTAGCGATCTGTCGTGATTGGATGAAGAGTCGATCAGGTAAAAACAATTATCCAGTTTCAATGATTGTTCCGATAAGCGTTCCCCTCTGGTCTGCTGAGAGGGTGGAGAGATACCTGAGTCATAGGGTTAAGTTGCATACGATGGAAGCCACAGCACCTTGCACTACCGAAGAACGATGGGCAAGGGGAGCTTTCAATGTTATAGGGGGCAAGGGTAGACCCAAATCCTTTGACACCCTAGCTGATGCACAGGCGTTTATTAATGTACAGAAAACAGGAAGCTGGTCTGTCGTTGATGGGGATGCCAAGTATATCAGGTGCGAAGGATGGTGTGATGTTTCGGAGTTTTGTAAACAGTGGCAAGGAGAGAGGAAATAAAATGGCTAAGCCAACAAGTAGGGAGATTTGGAATACGTTGAGAAAGATTGACTGCTCTAGTGTTACACAAGAAAAGATGGGGTTAACCTATCTAAGCTGGAGTCATGCCTGGAGAATTATGCAGGAAAACTACCCTGAAGTAGAGGTCGAGTGGCATATGTCAAAACCTCCAAATGGCGAGCAAACAGATGTGCATTATTATCAAGGTGGCACTGCGAGCGTTTCTTGTACCGTTTCGATTGGCGAAGTTTCTCGTGAGATGTGGTTGCCAGTGATGGATTATAAAATGAAATCCATAGTACATCCTTCCAGTAGAGATATTTCTGATACGAAAATGCGGTGCATGGTTAAGGCGTTTTCGATGTTTGGCTTAGCGAACTATTTGTACAGTAAAGATGCACTGCCTTACAAAGAAGATGCCTCGCCTGTGGCACCAAAGAAGTCTGCACCAAAGAAGTCTGCACCAAAACCCAAGACAGTAGAAGTAAAAAAACCTGAGATAGATTATGTCGCTGAGTTGAAAAGCGTGGCAACAGATCTTCACAACAGGGGTTGGACACCCGAAGGAGATACCAAAGCAAGGATCAAGAAGGCGGCCAGGGATGGCGATAACGATAGTGCAAAAGCCTTGATCAAGGAGTTGAAAAAGGCAGGAACTTTACTACTTAAAATTAACGACACACAAGGAGAGGGTTGAGCTATGTCCCCTGATTACCAAGAGCTACCAACAGTACAGTTCGCAACATTCGTAAACAAATATGCTACGACAGACAAGCATCCAGCAGAGACTGGAGACATCGAACTAAGTAAGGAGTTTATGAAAGCGATGGTCGAGGTGGCTAAGACTGGCAAGATGCCTGTGTTACGAGTTGCCATGTGGCACAACATATCTAAGGCAGGATTGGAGTACAAGAACTTCAAGCTAGAGATCAAGCAATCAAAAGATGTAGTAGTAGAAGAGGTGAAGGAAGAAGAAGATGACCTCCCCTTCTAGGAAGTCTCTGCTCTTGAGGCTCACCCCCGATATGTTGGAAGACGTAAGGGGGTGGGCAGATAGGGATGGCACAAGCATGAACCTGTGGATTACTCATGCCATTGAAATCTACCTAAAGGGCAAGAAATCCGATGAAGCCTCAAAGAATACAAATGTACCTTGGTGGGAGAAACAGATATGAGAATTACGATAGCAATAGTATTTATCGTGGGAATCGTTCTTTGGTCCTGGTTTGTCGCAGATGATTGACCTAGAGAAAGTAATGAGGTGGACTGCAATAGCAGGAATGTTGTGGCTAATCCTAAGTATGGCTCATGTGTACACAGTAAGGACAGTGAGACAAGAGATAACTAATCTATACTTAGACGTTCACACATTAATCGAAGAGCAAGACAAAGGCTTGGATATAGAATCGACAGTCAACCCACAGCTAGATACATTGGCTTGGTGTTTGGCTCACACAAATATGAAACCTATAGCGAGGCAGAGATGAGGGTGAATAAATTATTATTCAAAAATATTTTTAGATGTGCTGCGAGTTTGTTCGCTTGCGTAGGCATGGGAATATTGTGGGGAACTAAGATGGGATTCAAACATGGACAGCTTCGCTGGAGTTCACGAAAGCAGAAGGCATTTCGTAATGGCGTAGAGCAAGGAATCCTCAATGCGATGAGAGATGATGGTCAGATCTAATCCCTGATCGCAGATCCAAGAGCAACCCCTACTAATATGTAGGGGATTGCTCCTCCCACCTTCCTAAAGATACCTGGACTCGCTACACTCTTCCAAGCATCGGACTCCTCATTCAAAGCAGTGATCTCAAGTCGCAATGATGCGTTAAGTTTTTGATCCATCGTCCAGATTGAATCCAATGTTTGTACTCTTCTCCACAAAAGTAGCTTATCCTCCTCTAATGTAGCCACTTGTACCTGATATGCGGACACCTCTTTTTGGTGATTTAATTCTAAGGTATCTAAGAGAGACGCTAAGCCACTTTGATTCTCTAGGCTGTCACGAAGTGTAGCGAGGTTGTCGTTAAAGCTTAGAGACGATGTGAGAGCCTCGTTTTTTGCTGACTCCCTAATTTCTTCTAAAGAATCGTGAGCATTGTCCAAACTGTCCCTAAGTACGTCATAGTACTCGTAAGATTCCAAGAGTTGATCCTCAAGTATTGATCTTTGCTCTTCTAATCTCTCAACTCTATCCTCTGCTATGAGCGCACGACTTCTCGCTTCGGAATTTCTATTAAAAATAATTCCTGAAAATGATATCAGCGTAACTATTACCACAGCGGGTAAAAAATAATTTCTGTACATTAGTTTAATTCGTTGTTGGTGACTGGGTTAATCTTTCCTGACAGGTTTTCGCCATCATCTTCCTTTAGCTTGTAACATTTTCTTCTAGAGACAACTCCTGTCATGGATGTCTTCATGGCTGAAACCACCTCGACTTTTCCAGCCTGAATCATTTTCTTTAATTGAACCCTGATTGATTGGGCCGACACTTCTAACTCCTCTGCCAACTCAAGCACAGTTCTAGCCATAGAACTTTCTTCTGGTTCTGGTCCATGTTCTCCGTGTCGCAATGCCTTCTGAAGCTCTGACATTAATTCTGCCTGTGTTACGTTCATCAGTCCACCTCTATGGTTGTTGGACGCTCTGGTTTAAATAATACACTCTTCATATTATAATCATCATTGTCATCAATTTCAAACCAGACTAGCCCAATATCGGCCAAAGACTCAGCGACTCTGTGTACGTACTCAGTAGCTAGTTGCCAAGCTGGTAGGGCAACGAGCCTTGTTTTTACCTTGTGTATCTTTCCACTATCTGCGAACTGGTGGAAGTGGCTACGGATTGCTATGTCGGGGGCCTCATCTCCGTCCATCATGTAGTTAAAAAATATATCTTGTGCCGCCCAGCGAATGTATGGACCCTTCGTATGCGCTCTTCTACCCATTCGGCCATGGTGTTTTATATCGAATCTAAGTGATCCGAACTTAAGGGTACGAGTATATGAGGTGACTGTACCTGTGTCGGGGTCCTCGACTACGGGCCACCTCTGCTCCTTAAGTGCTTTGCCCATTCCTTCTTCTAGCCCTCCTGCCCTTCCTACGTGAGCAGACGTACCTCTCAGTATGTGCAGGGAGTCAGGCTTGAGAGCGAGAGGAACCCTAAGCGATTCTATGGCACAGCCTACGTGTACTCCCTCATGTGCCGTAGCAATCTGAGTCGTGCGGTGATGGTCCCCATCAACGGCATCTCCATTTAAAATTAAATGCAGTTTTGCTTTTTTATTCTTACGCTTGACCGACCTGACTTCTTTCCAGGCTTCTTCCCAATTATGCCATAACCATAACTGTGCCTTGTTCGGTACGTATAGTCCACCATCGTCAAGCTCTATACCTTCGGGGGGACATAGCCCTACTGTCGAGCCACAGTGTAAATCTCCAAAACAAACAACAATATGTTTCATATATTCCTCTCCGATTTAGTCTTGCTCTAAAAAGTCCTGCTCATCATACCATGGGTCTTCTTGATAGTTTCCAGAACACTCACCGCACCCCTCTACTGGATTTTTTATTGTCATCCCACAACTCTCACAGACTATCCATCCTGAGTTAAAGCCCCAGCCACACCATGCACAGTAGTCATTCTCAAGTTCACGTTCAGACCCACAACGAGGGCAGTCAGCCATTTGATCCCCACCTTGCAGGTGCTGGCCTGCCTATCATGCCACGAACATCGACATGTGTAAACGTATTATATCTTCCTATACCCAGTTGATCCTTGTATGGACTACTCTCTAATAGATCAGCAATTTGCCTTGGAGTCCATCCCACCTTAACAATATCTGAAGCACCTAGTGTTAGATGCATACTATTAGAAACACCACCTATCGCCTTGTTATAGTCTGGACTTCTGTACCAACTATTAATAAGAACTGGAGCGACTCCTCCCGCTCTTCTTACATACTGCAATACATCAATTAATTTAATTGCATTATTTAATAGTTCCATGCCAGGAGGACCTAAGACTACACCATTGGATTCACGACCAACATCACAAATTTCTAACGCACTAAAATTATTTATGCCGCCAGCTTTCAGTTGTGCATCGCACAGTGTGGCCCACTCACTTCTCGTCATGTTCCCTAAACTCTGGACCATTGTCTAATAAAGCTGGACGTTTAGGTTCCTTGATAGACTTCGCTATACCAGAAGCCACGGCCCCTACCTGGGGGGCTAAATATTGGCTTACACGAGGGCCTCCAGCCCACGCCAACAGGCCAACCCCCAAGCTACCAAGTAAGGTATAGGCCGTCCCAGGAACCTCCCACACAGTGGAGTCAAGCACAATCAGTACTCCCATAAACAATAACGAACCCAGAAGGAAGGTACGGGCCGCACTCAAGTTGCCCTTCTCGTCTGTTAAAATTTCTCTAATCATTTATTCCCCCATCTAAATCTTTTCCTAGCTCGCGTTTCACCTAAAAGTAATTCATCCATAGTATGAAGTATTCCCAATCTAGAGTCTAATAGTCTCTCATATCTCTGTCTCTTCTCATCATCACTGAGAGATTCTCTAGGAATATCAGCTAAAGCTTCCCTGCGTTCACGCCATGCGGTCATACGTTTTTCCATAATACGGATTTGGCCTTGCTTGTTAAGAAGTTCTTGGTGCTTCTGCTGATATTCAAATCCTCGTTGCCTGTCTTCGTCGCTAATAGCATTAAGCGTTGCTACGACACTGTCGAGTTCTTGTACTAGTTCATAAAATTCTTGCTGCCTTCCTGCTCTGGTACGTGGATCAACAAGAAGGTCTCCCAGTATCGGTACGTTAGCTACACCTGGCCCACCTATTAAAGACTCCCAGTCAAAATCAACAGTACTACCTACTATACTTTCTGCTTCTGACCAATTCATAAGCGGATCAAATGGAATGGTAGGTAGAACGCCCAGCCTTGCTACCCTATCTGCTACCGTTGTAACGTAACCACCCATAGTTCCGAAGTACTGTCGTAACATATACTCCATCTTCATCGGAGATGTCAGAAAGTCTAGATTGTTTACTAGCGGAATCATATTAACGGCATCTGAAATGGTACGGGCAGTGTTACTTGTAAAACGATTACGTTGCTCATTAGGAGAAAGCTTTGCTGTAAATGGATCTACAATAAAATCTTTACGGTATTTATCATAGTTTGACATGGCACCTAAAAGAGGTCCAATTAGTTGTGGCCCACCAAGGCTCAGTGATGTTCTAAGCTGTCGCTTATACTCACCCCCAACATCAACTAGATCATAATCTTCCTCGAAGATCGCTCTCATAATCTGTTCTGGGATTACTTTAAAGAGTACACCAACCTCAAACGGTATTGGAAGTTTCAGCCATGCATGATCACCTAGCGGTAACAGCCAGTTGTCTGCTTTAACTTCATCCCTTAAATCCTGGTACTCCTCGTCATCATACATCATCCAGTACAGCAATGCTGTAGCAGAACTTAATATAAGTCCACGATTAATTATTTGTTGCCTGTTCTGTTGCCACCAAGGAAGTGCTTCGTATTCTGTTTGAGTCATGCCGTATGCTGTCAAGCTTGGCACATCGGAAGATCCCTTTTTAGATCTAAGGCCCCTAATAATAACGTCAGTTCCCTGCAACCTACCATTCATAAACGGCACGGTAGACATGTACGTACTAAGCGCAGGGTTGGCACCGCGACGACCATAGTTCATAATTTCAATAGCAAGATATTGGGCCAAAGCACGATCACCCGTCGCAGCAAAAACCCTATCATACACAGCAACTCTAGTAGCTACCTCAGACTGCTTAGCAATCTTTCCAAGGAATGTCCACAGTGCAGAGAATGGGGCCAAGGGATTCGTCCAATCTAAATTAGCACTTTCAAGTTGCTTTCTCATTACGTTGCCATACTCTCCTGGCTCAGCAACAAAGTCAATTCCTATGGAAAGCCCTCTTTCCTCTGCCCTTCTTTGTACGTCTGGATCTAATGCATTCCTTATTGAATTGATCACAAGGCTTGGACCACCACCAACAATGGTACTGGCCTGCCAAGAATCCCTAAAAATATTTTTAATTTGAAATGGAGGCGTCCTTGTTACCGCTTCTCTCAGTAAACTAGATGATCCAGTAAGGGCCTTGGCTACATACTCTCCAGCTTTCATGCCACCAAACAAATCTTCAATCCGCTTTTTAGGATTAAATCCTAACATCATCACGGCCATTGCTTGCTGGGCATCATCAAGCTGATAGTGTACAGCCTTACCTTGCTCCATCACACGAATGACACGAGACTCTACATCACCCGCTAAGTCGCTTAGCGTAACACGCTTACCTTCATTCAAGGCTACAGAATCTCTAGCTGTACGTGATGCGGCTACATTAATCATAGCATCTCTTACTAGAGCCTGAGTATTTTCCATAATACTATTTATTAGGTCAGAACTAATTGGTTCCAAGCTTCCCTTCAAAGCTTTTTCTACATTAATTCTACCACGCTTAGCCATCTGCTGACCAGAGCCTATAGGAAATGATTCAATGGGATTAGTATCACGATAAAAAGGTGTATACGGCATAGACAACCATTCATCTCGCTGCCCCCTGGTAATTAGGCTCGTACTATATGCCATCTGTATCATGGCCCTATTGTATGCTTGATAGTTATCCCAAAACTCTACAATGTGAGGCTCATTAGATTCTACCTTTGTAATAATTTTTTCTATTGCTTGGTCACTCCATACTCTTTTATTAGTCTTCTCATCTTTAGGATTAATTCTTTCATAAGCACGGTCAAACATTTCTTTCTGCCCTCTAAGTTCAGGGTCTTCGTATTTCATCAGGAGGTTGCTTCTCATTGGATCGGGACGCAAAAGTCTTGTAATCTCATCTCGACGATTTCTTGTCCACTCTATCCTCTTTGCTATTCCATATGCTGAAGCTACCTGTTCATCTATAGGCTGAGAAATAAAAGAAAAAATCTCTAGTAATCCTTTAACACGGCCAGTGCTATCATACTTCTTTGCAAGCTGCTCATCGTAGGAGGGGGATATATCAAATTCTCCAGAACCTGTTGAGTATCCTAAGTATGAAAGAGGTCCTTGCTTAAGCATACCTCCTAGCCAGTTCACCGTGTTATCTGCGTTACGCCACATAACAAGAGCCGATGTCTGTGCATCAAGCATTGCTCTATCCTGTGCAGCTAAGATCCTATCAGTCTGCTCCACGGTCCATTGGCGTCGATCTAAAAACTGATACCTCATATTTGATACTGTTGATTTTTCCAAATGATCTAATGTTTCACTTGGATCTTCACCTCCAAGTTGATCTCCAGAAAGAACTCCAGTCTCTAGACTTTTTCTAAACGAGTCTCCATCGACACCAGTAATTGCCCCATCCGCTACTAACTCGTCAACCAAACTTTTAGTTTCTTTAGTCACCTTATGCTGTTGGTTAAACATATTCATGTATTCACGGGGCATTGTGTAGTTTGTTTCTTTTCTTCTTGATTTTAAAAACTCATCTAAAGCAAGTCTGCGAGCTTCTAAATTATCAGAGCTAGACCAAATCTCACCATTAAGTAAAGGTATCGCATATGAGTTTTCATTTTGTACTTCTTTAACGCCTTCTTTTATATTGGTAATAGCATCAATCTCACTAACTACACCAGCAGATTCTTGAATTTCAGTACGCTGTTGTACAACCTTGTCAGTAATAGCGTCTATCTTAGCCTGCTCTTGAGCTACCATACTATCACTCTTAGCAGCATCTCTTAAAGCTATTGCCTTAACTAACTCATCTACCTGACTTGGATCTGCGTAGCGTAGTAACCGCGTACTTCTAATCTCATCCCCCTCAGTAAATTCTGTATCACCCTGATAGCCAGAACCACGCTGCCCTGCACGACCCGACTCTACATTAGCAAGTACCTGTAAGAGTTCTACTATTTCTGCATCCCTCGCTGAACCTACGATCCCTTCAAAAATACCTCCAAGAAATCTTTTTGTTTTTCGCATACGACCATTAATTAAAGCGTCGGGTACTTTGTTCTGAGTCAATGCTACCATCAACTCAGTCATAGCCTCTTCTTCTATGTCAGCTTCATTTAAGTTTGTATCCTTCAGGTCATATACTAATTTTTCAAACCAAGTCACTCCCATTTCATGCGCCCTTGGGTCCCATTCCTTGGACACTACATTGCCTTTGGCATAATCCAAGAGTACATCTAGCTCAGAATCATATAAATGATCTCGTCTAATCAGAGTGTGAACAGACTCGTGAAGGGCAGCATCCCCAATAATCTTTTGGGCTGATGCCATACTATCTGCATCAATAGCAGCAAGGTTTATAATAATCCTATTACTAGCAGAGTCGTATACGGCCACCTCTGTTTCAGGAAACATTTCGCCCCTAAGTCCAACTTCAGCCAGCCCCTGAAAGATACCATCAGCATTATCTACAAACACTTTCGTAATATTATCTGGGATCTTTAACGCCTTAAGCCTAGTATTCAGTACGCTTTCTAGTACTTCAAAACGCGTTCTTAAAGTATTAATAAATTCTCGACGTACTATCATAGATCTTTTTTTCAAAGAAGATGGTATTGCACCTTGACCTATTAATGCAGTAATAACCTTTGATCCTTCGGGAGTATTAACCTGAAGAAAGGTGTCTGCCTGAACAAGTTCAGAAGCCTTCCGAAGTCTTGTTGCAACCCCTTCCACCACTCCCAACTCAGCTAATTCTTGTAAGCCAAACTCAGAGGTAATGTGGCTTGCAAATCTTTCTATATACTGCCTTAACGATAGCTTGTCCTTCGGATTATTTTTATTGTAGTTATCTAATAATGTTTGAACACTTCCAGATAAATTCTTGTCGTTCATTATTTTCTGAACTTGCTTGGGCTTGGCATAATAAAAATATATTTCCTTGTCTATTTCTATACGCCTTTCAGAATAAGGAGGAGCAATGGTTTGCTCCTCTGTTGGTATGGCATCTTGATCAGTAAAAAAATCAGTCATATATTTTTCATCAAATCCAGGGCCTTGGTAATCCATCCTCACCCCGACAGTATCTTTTTCAAACTTTGGTGGAGTTGATTCTAATTCTTCCTTTTGTTTTCTTGCCATCTCTTGTTGAACCTGATCAAAAGCAAGGCGGCTTTGTTCAGTTTGAGCTAAATTATTTATAATATTTTCATAAGCAGAAAGACTCATAGGAGATGGATTCATTTCTGAAGCTATACTTCCAACCTCCTCCCTGGGTAATTTGCTATGTGCTTTTTCATGGGCAACAACATGTACTACAAAATCATCTACATTTTTATATAATGCCTTAAGGTCAACTGGGCTAAGACTCCATCCAAATTCATATGAGCCTGGAGTAATCGTGCCTGGTTCATGGTGTGTAAAGGGAAGGTTTCCGTCCTTATCGGGTTCTGCGTCTATTATGTTTTCTTGCAACCAGCTTCTATCAATAAGAATAAATGGTTTTTGAATAGACCTAGAACCATCTGGATTTTGGACAGTCTTCTCTTGGAAGTTTACTCCTGGTGAACTAGGAAATCTACCTACCATAAACACAGGAATCTTGGTTCCTGCAAATATCCTTTCAAAAAGTTTCTCATATTTTATTTGCTCTATGACATGCTTTTTCTCAATCTCTATTTCATCCGCTATATTAAAATTACTTTTAAACATTCTTCGTACTTTCTTACGGTATCTTGCAAGCTGATCAGGTGTAATCTCTTTTTCTGTAGGCAAATTTTTATCATCAACGATAAGATTATTTACATTCCAAGGAACTTTTGTAAGACCTAACTGACGCAATACTGATACCCAATCAGTAGAAGTAGGAGCGCTTAGCTTCTGTTCAGATGTCAGTTGCTCAAAAATGTCAGAGATATAGGATGGATTGGATTTTTGACTCGCAACTATACGAGACCACTCCTCTAAAATATTATCAGGAGTCCCCCATGGGTAATACGTCCCATTATTAATTGACTCATACCAAGGAGCAAGATAAGTTGGGTCCCGCATTAATTGATCTTCTACTAATTCTCCATCTTGGCCCCAGTCATCCCAGGTTTTTGGATCAACTGTTTCAGTATAAGGTAGGATAGCTGTCTGACGAAACTGATTTCTCATGTCGGATACTAGCTTGGCCTGTTCCGCCCATTTAACATAATTAGATTCTTTATGCGGATTATAAGGTTGGACTTGTACTAGTTTGTCACGCACACGAACACGATACTCATAGTTAGCTGCTGAATGCCCAGTTTGAATTGCAAATTTTACAGCATCTGGAATTGGTATCCATACATCAGACGTACCTTCTATATAATCTGTACCATGGAAGTGTTTGCTACCGCCCATTATTGTAAAATCTTTTATGTCTTTGAAATCTGTCATTCGACGATATCCAGCAGCGGTTAGCCATTCCTCTAAACTTTTCTTGGTGCGCTCACTGCCAGAAGAATCTAGCACAAATGATGGCAAATTTTTGAGATAATTATCTGCGTATTTAGGACCGTAAGAACTAACCTGTATTGCATTAGTAATTAATCTTTCAATAACCGAATAGTTATTTTGCAAAACGCCATTCTTATTCACCAATGGAGGTCCTTTGGTGGGCAGCGCCACAAAAATTGGATTCACTCCATAGTCCATGTCGGCAAGTTGTCCAGGTCCAGTAGATTCATCAAAAGCTACATGATTATGTACAGTCTCTGGTGTAATCTCCAAGTCAGGGGAAAAACCTGTTCCAGTTTGGCCTATAATTTTTTGGCCCATAATATAACCAAGGCCATGATTTCTAATTTGGTCCGATGTCATACCACCAAGTAGCTCGCTGTTTTTTCCCAATACATTATATGTAATTGTGTACTGATTTTTAAGCTGATTATATGTAGCCTGGTCCCACCCCTCCTGCCTCGTCCACTGCTCCACATCAACATCAGAAACCTTCTGCCAATCCGACGTAACTTCTGCAAATATATCAGGACCATCACGATTTTTAATCCTTATATAACTGCCCTTGTATACACCCTTGATTGGATTTGCTCTCGTAGTTCTTGACCTTACCCCTTGTTTTATAAGGCTAATAGTACTCTCGCCCTCGTGTTCTGGCAGCATGGTATGCGTTACGCCTTTATATTTTTTACCATCTGAAAAATTCATCTCTACAGACTTAGCACTAGCAAAGCCCTCTAGTATTTTTTCAGCATCTGCCAATTGCGATTGTAGCGGAATAACTGTCTTTTGATAATTTACGTCCAATCGCAAAGTCTTGGGAACACCCATTACTTCCACGGTTACAGGATCTTGGTCATCAGCAAATCGTTTCTCTTTTTCTGTTGCATCGCGAGTTTGAATCAAACCTCTTTTAGTCATAATCAAATACTCAGGGTCTTCGCGTTCATACATTTCACGATTTCTTTCAAAGCGAATGCGCTCTAGCCTATTGCCTGTGTCCCGTAATATTGGAGGGTACTTAGAAAGTGGACTGGTTGCGTTATGCTTCTTTCGCTCCTTGTTAGTAATTTGCTCTGCAAGTTTTTCTTCGTATCCATTAAGCCTTCTAACTAATTTAGGATTAAAACGAGGATCAAACTTTGCTTCCAAAAGCGATGTATAATCAGGCTCAATATCTCCATGATTCTTACCATGATGCAACCCAAGATCGTCTGACCAAGGGCCGACCTCTACATAATACACCCTTGATGTTCTTTCTCCACGAGTAGTTTTACTATCTTGCTCCCAGGTAGTACCCCTCGTTTTGCCTTCAGGTGTTCCTTGTATCTTAGGTGCTTTTCCCGTTCTTTTGGTATCTTGTTCTAGCTTTGCCCTAACAGATACAAATATTTTTTTCTTATTTGCTTTAACTCCTGCTATTGTATATTTCTTTTTAATATCTGTTTTTGGATTCCAATACAATCTTTTGCCCAACAAGTTGGCCAGCTTTGCTCCACTATTTTTTGGATCTTTTACGAAGGTTACTACACCTTGTCCTATCTTTTTTTCTCTTATATCCTCAACCATAGGTTTGGCTGGACGCGCTATACTATCTATTGTATATATCGCACGACGTAACGCATTGCCCTCATCATAACGCCTACCTCTCAACCACCCTGCGTCAAGCATAGCTTTATTTTGTTTCCTAATTGACTCTTCGTTTATTGGCTTGCCATTCCTATTTTTAGTCCGAACAACCCGAATCATATCATCAATGGTTTCTTTTCCGTTGTACTTTCCAGTTCCCAATTGACTTTCAGGATTATACCATACAATTCCAGCCGCATCTTTTTTCGGATCTACTCGCTGTGCATTGTAGGCATGTTCGACGCTCTTCATAAGAACCTCCCCAATAACAGGATCTATTATTGGAGTACCACCTGCTGTGCCATCCGTTGGATTAAGTGCCTCAGTCTCAAGACTTTCAAGGTCAGAAAGAAATCCCGTATCAACTGCTGGATACTGTCCCTTTCTTGTTGTTGAACCCAACTTAAATTGAAGCGTTTTTCTTTGAGGTGCTTCTTTCTGAAGTCTTTTCTGAAGAGTCTGTGGAGTAATCTCTTCACGTGCTTTTTCATTAAGAGTAACTATCTCACCATTATTTAAGTTTTCTTCTTCACCAACAACTACTGCTTTTTTGTTTCCGTTTCTAATAGTATGTAAAGCTGTGTCTCCCTCTCTGGTACTAAGGGGTAGTGGTTCAGGTTCTATGTCGATACTGCCTTCAGGTGATCTTGTTATCTTGTCAATCCTTTTTGTTCTAGGATTACCTGGAGTTCCACGATCACCATCTTTGGTAGATGCAAACTCATCTTCTTTTATACCAACTTCTTCGCCATCAGGAAGCAGTGACTCTGTTTTCCTTTCGCCTGAATGAGTAAGAAGTCCTGTCTCAATAAGAGAAGCAAGAGATTCATTGAATATTTTAGGATCAAAACTATCACCTAGTTTCTTTTTTGTTTCTTTTCTTATTTTGGTAATTAAGGACCCACCTACCTTTGGTTTTCTTTTCGTCCCTACAAGCAATCTAGTTAATGTGTTCAAGTGTTCTTGAGAAACTTTGGTTTGATAAAAATTAGGTAAATACAACGGCATATACAGTTGCTTTGTATCTGCCTGATTTTCCTGGACACGATGACTAGGAAGCTTTAAAAGGCGTGAGTACATTAGTAGGCGTTGTGCATCGCTTGCTTGTTCCCAGCTTAACGCACCAGTCATATCGGTAAGCAGCTTTTCAAAGGGCATACTTTTCACACCCGTTCCAAGTTGCTTTTCTAGTAGCGTCCCAATGTTACCCTGTGTGGCATCCTCACGGCTACCATCAAAGTCTCCCCTAAGAAAAATATTTTTTGAACGTAATAATTGTTTGATATCTTCTTCTACAATAAGCCTATCTAATTGCTCAAGAGTATATCCCATTTCTTTAACAATAGCGGCAAGCTTTTTTCGATTTCTTCCAGGCTTTAGTAGTAGATAAGCCTCATTTATTGACATGCCCTCCTTGTACGATTTTGGCTGACCATCCTTTGTCAACAATATTTTAGCTACCCTGGTACTGGCCTCCTGCCTACCCTTTAAATCGCTCTCAATAAATTCCTGTACGAGTGGCACCGTTTCATTTAGTACAAGAACACCGCCTTCGATAACGTGTTGTGAATTATCAACCTGCCACATACCGATATCAGCCATTGCTTTAATAACCATGCCCTGGCGTACAATATCGTTACTTTGCTGCAGGTCTGGATTAAAAAGTTTTGTAAGTCTAACAAAATCTGTAGCAGAAACATTCTTTGTATTACGCTTAAAGGCTGCACGTACAGCAGGCATTAGTTTGATCTGTGCTTGAGCAAGTTCGGTTGGATCTAAGTTACTTAACTCAGACTCCATCCTCGCTTGTTCATCCTTTAATCTTTTTCTATGTGTGTCGGATCTCTCTATAGATTCTGCTACTGATACTTCTTGATTCTCCATCCACAAATCAAATTGGCTTTCTGCATTATCTCCGTATTGCGTATCAAATTGTAGGCGTTTTATCGCACCAGCTTTTGCATCACTATTCTTTGGGTTTTTAAAAAATTCTCGTAAGTAATTTATTCTTGAAAGAAGTGCTTTGGTATAATCATCGCCACGACTTTCGCGTTGCTGCGCAATCATTTCAAAAAGATTGCCTTGTTGTAAAAGTATTTGTTTAGCATTTTGATCTCTAATACGTTCCCATTCTTGTTCTGTAGTATCCTCCTCTATCAGGCCCAGCCTTTCGGCTTCAAATCTAAAGGTAGGATTTTCTTTTTCAATTCGATCAACCTCGTTTTCTAATTCTTTAATATTGTTATCGGCCTGTCTTGTACTGTCCACAAGTTTTTGGTTGTCCGTATATTGTATTCCCTCAAGCTGCCCAGCCTTTCCATCAAGACCAAATATTGCACGACCTATATTGTCTATGCTAAAGTTAGCTGCATCAGATGATGCAAGTGAGGAGTCAGGTCTTAATTGAGTCTCATCATCTGGAATGTTCTTAAGGACTGCTTGCGATCCTGGTCCTTTGTGTACACCTAGTATTTCTGCAAGTCGCTTAAAACCTGGCCTGCCAAAATTTCCGCCAAAAAATCCTTCTAACATTTTTGTAAGCGAAGGACCCTTGTGTCTCTTGCTAACAATGTCTGCTAATTTCTGATAAGTAGGAGTATTGTATCCCTCTGTATCCCAATAATCTTGATACTCTTTTGACTCACTTATTCCACCAAGCCTTCGCAAGCCCAAGCCTAATTGTTCAAGTGATTTATCTAATGCAGATATTCTAGTTGATTGTATACCTACAATTGCACGAACTGCATCTTCATAATTTTTTTCTTCTGCAAGGTCTTTAGATTTTTTGCCCCGTTCCTGTAAAGTTGTTACGGCAAGGGATGTTCTTTTTTCAAGTTCATCTCTAATAGCTTTAATTTGTTCAACTTCTATACCGCCTTGAAGAAGAGATTCTTCAAATCCTCTAGGAAGAACAGCCCATTCACCATCAAACATTGCAGATATATCGCTTGCCATCTGTCGATCAATGTTAGTGCCTTCCATAATACTTGCTAAAGGATCTGCTACCAATCCATTATCAATTGCACTTAAGGCTTCTTGCCCTTCAGGGGTGCTATAATATCTATGCTTACTCCTAAGAAGCTCCTTTTGAACCGACTGCATTTCTTCGGTGGTATGCGGACCTCTCTTATTTCTGTTTGGACCCAACAACATAGTAGCAGCTATATCGGCTATACCACCAACTATCCCTCCAACTTTAGCGTCCTCCATCATGGAGGCTCCCAGGTCCTCAAGGGCATTGGGATCATATAGCCCCCGTGCTGTCATTGATTGAAGTCCTTGTGCCAAGCCTTCCTGGATACCTTCAATAGCAACGCCTTCAACAGCACTTCGTAACTTTCCACTTGTAGTAGCTAAATCAATAGGAGTTGTACGTGTAAGCATTTTTTGCATTCTACTTACAGGGCGTGTATTCGCAAGTCTAGCTGGAAGAATCATCTCTAGAAGACCCGTAGCACCACCCAGCAAGTGTGCCATCGACTCTTTATACCAAGGTATATTTTCACCAGTACGTCGTTCATACTCAGCTATACGACGCGTTTGATCACTAATGCCCAAACTAATACCCGATGCAACACCCAATAATTTACCATAGCCAGGAACTCTGGTAAGGGCAGTCAAGCCTGATACCTGACCAAGGCCCTGACCTACTCCAACAGCAAGTGAATCACGATATAGGGGATCTCTTTTTAAGGCACGATCTTCAGAGATTTTTCTTAAGCGTTTCTCTATCGAAAGATCTATACCTGGAGTAAGTACACCAATAGCAGCTTCAGCACCAGACACACCCAGGTCTAAGACACCGCCTGGAATTGCTTTGACGCCCTCTGCAAGAGAGCCTAGTAAAGTTTTTTTATCGCCAGCAGAAAGACCACGCTCACCAGGAGTTAGTTTTTCTCCTCTGCGTAATCGTGCAGCCTGACGTAATAAGTAATTAGGATCGCTGTAATCTGCAACATTAAACTGGTCGCCCTTCGTGCCGCTAAGCTGATCGTAATATGTAGAAACTGATGGAACAACAACCCACCGACCATTAGGCAATTCTTTCCATTGAGGCATAAGGTTCTACCCTATTGTGCTAGAAACTGCTGCTGCGCGGCTGCTGTCATTCGTTGTTTACCTTCCATTATAGCTTGGAACTCATAAGCTTTTCTCTGCAGGTACTGATCATGCTGTGCCTCATCAGGCATGTATTGGGCAACATTCCTTGCCATATCCATCCAGGATGAAAAGTCAGAAGGATTAAGTTCGTTTGCTTGTTGCAGTGCCATTTTTTGTACGGCCATGTTGTTCATAGCTTGGGTCAGTGCAATTCTTTCCGCTGAACCAGTTTGTATCTGAGCTATTCCAATATTAGCTACTTGTTGTTGCAGATCGCTCAGAACTTTTTCTTCCATAGGCATCGTTATATTACGAGATCTAGACCTTCCTCTTGCAGCCTCAAGGGGCAGTGCTTCAAATCCATAGCCTCTATCCGCCATGGCATACGATGCATCCTTCATCTTTTCATTGTATGTACGTTGGTCTTTGCCAAGAAGTCTCTGTTTTTCTATTTCATTTACCATTGACGCTGGACCACCACCCATAATTGATTTAGCAGCGGCACCTGCAAGAGATGCTATTCCTTCTCCACGATCACGATCTAGGTCAATGCGTCCTGCTATATCGGCTGCACGACCATGCATTGTGTCTGACATTTTACCCTGGAATTGTCTTAGAGCTTCTTCTTCAGGTGTTTCTGTTTCTAACCAATCCGTATACCCTGATATTCTAGCAAGCCTATTCATAGAGTCAGTTGCAGCATTACCCTTTTCCATGTCAGATTGGACTGCCGAACCTCCTGTGTATTTGGTGTTGTCAAGAAAATCCGTATCTAACTGAAAGGGTGAAAACTGATTCGTGTTTAAACCTTGTGGCGTATCCCCACCAAGCGCATTTAGTCCCAATATGCTAGCACCGCCTAAAGGAAGACCTAATTTCATTGCAGCATTTCTTCCTGTAATACTTACTATATCTTTATTGCTTGCAAACGTGCCTACCTTCCTCTGTCCAGACTTTACCAGCGGATGGTTAGGGCCTAGAGTAAAGCCTGCTCCGCCAGGTCGTGAGGGGTTTACCATCTTTCCAGCGGCATTTTTAAAGGGTTTTTGAGCCTTCCATGCTTTTAGTGAAGCCTCGGTTGGACCCTTCCACACAAGCTGCTTTCCTTGTATAAGACTCATAAGAGGGTTAGCGCCAAACCTACCTGTATTGACACCCCTACCTACTGCTTGAGCGCCAGCAAGCGTTGCTCCCTGCCTACCCATACCATACAGTTGTGCGGCTTTTGCGGCACCCACTGCTGCTTTACCTTTAGCTGCCAAGGCAGCCCATTTTAAAGGAGTGAATGTTAATGCTGCCATGCCTGCACTGCTAAGTGGATTGGCTGCAACATCTTTCCAATTAGTTTGCCCAGTCAAAGCCCACAGTCCAGCACTACCAACCTTATCCATAGTATTCCAAAGTCCAGCACCCTGACGCGCAGCACCCTTTGCAAAACTAGGCTCACCTTGTGTATACCAAGGCTGATTTCCTGGATTAAAGTCTCTCAGGCTTTGTGTATCTCCTTGCATTTCTTGCGCCCAAGGTGCTAGATCATACGTATCACCATATTCATATGCCATCCGTTCTCGTGCGAGAGGGTCTATCTCATTCGCATTTGCAGCAAATCCTGGCACGGTATTAGCCATCTGTTTCTCAATTAAGGCTCGTTTTATTGGGTCCATCGCAAATCCCTGTGGAGATAACAGGGCCTGCGTAGCATCCCCACCTTCTTGGAATCCAACCAGCCCACCGCTTGCCATACCCTGTGGTGACATACCCTGTGGTGACATA
>TARA_R110001592_G_scaffold97231_1_pt1 | contig 20938 bp, 35 predicted proteins | sample TARA_R110001592 | Tara Oceans TARA_R110001592 (sample SAMEA4398387) | marine metagenome | biome: Polar Biome; feature: [SRF] surface water layer (ENVO:00010504); material: water (ENVO:00002006), including particulate matter (ENVO:01000060) such as... | depth 5 m | reverse complement strand
ACTACCTGTTATACACTGAGAATTTAACGTGTCTTGTTTTTAACTATTATTTACTTTTTAAGAATACGTGTATGCGCACGCACATACACGACACGACCCGATCTCTTGGGAACCTTCTTGCGAGGTTTCTTGTTGATGTTCATGGGTACTGGACCATTATTGTTATTCTTCTTGTTGATGTTCATGGGTACTGGACCATTATTGTTATTCTTCTTGTTGATGTTCATGGGACTTGCCATATTTATAGTATATAGAGAAAAAAAGGTAGTCGTATCTAATGATAGAGAAATGGATGAAAGAGATCTACACTGAATTGGGACCGGGACATAGTGAGCGAGTGTACCATAACGCAGTCGAGGTCTTGCTGAGGGAGAAAAATATCAAGTATGAATCTGAGCGTATCATACCCGTGGTGTTCAGGGGTCATGTCATAGGTAACGTGAGAGCTGATATTATCATCGATGGACGATGTGTACTCGAATTCAAAACGATTCGGACCCTGGGAGATGGGGCGGAGTTACAGGCGCATAACTATCTTCGTCTGACTGGTCTGAATCTTGCGTATCTGATAAATTTTCCTCCTCACTCTGGTCGGGAGGTGGAGGTGAAAAAGATTGTGCAAGGACCATCAAAGGAAGAACTCGAGCAAGAATTCGGTAAAATTCTCGACCATCATCGTAGTGTGTCTGCGGATCTATCACAACTGCTTCCAGGAGTTCCCGAGCCTGGGATAGATGATGCTTAGCCTGTTCGATACAGTAGTGCACAGCTGGCTCTGTAGATGCCATGTGGTTAAAGTGTGGGAGTACATGAGTTTCCAAGTCGTAAAGTGCACACAATGTGTGTTCCTCATCGGGTGTCATTTTTCATATATTTGAATACATTGTTATTCGACTTAGGTAATTGATATGCGGGCACAGATCCATTGGGTGGTTTCTTACAATAAATTCTACAGTCACATTTTTGATGTGGACATAAAAAGTCCTTCTTGTTTGCATAACACCGTATTGGCAACATGTAGTCTTTCATCATGTAACGTATAATTCGATCAATGAAAATCATTTAATAAATTTATCTTTATCTCTTTAAAATCATGAGCACATTGGACATTTGTCTAGTTTTTTGAAACACTTCAAACACACAAAATGGGAACATTTCCTAAATTTAACACATTCACCCGTCACTTGACAGTCTGGGCATTCCCGTGTCTTGAACTCTAATATTTCATTATTAAATCTCCAAAAACAAGGACTACAAACCTTTAGTCCGGGTCGCATGGATTTACCACAAATCTTGAAATTTGGGCAAGTCATATAATTAGACTGTCGGAATAAATTCCCACCGAAGATCGTGGCAAATTCTTTTCCATATGACATCTTGTTGATATAACTTCTCCTTCGATTTCAAAAGTGGAAAGTATTGGAGATATTTATCTTCGCTCAAAAGTTCGCAAAATTTGTAGAGTACATATGAATATGAAAGGAAATTCTTACGTTCTGTCGGGCAATTGACATCGAAGGGTTTTTGTATATCTTTGAACATAATCCTGAGATATTCTTCCAATTCTTGGGGCATGTTTGGGGGCTTAATTCCGTTCAAAATATTTGTGATGTACGGAACATGTTCATAGTATTTGTTTAATCGAAGCTTCTTAAGTAGTCCTCTAATTTTAGCGTGTGTGATGTCTTCCAACTTTTTGATTTTCATCTTTTTGAGTTCACTTCTCAATTGTTCTATGACCTCATTGGGTATTGTAGTCATCTCTTGTGCTTGAAATTGTGACAACCATTCATTGAAATGATTTTCCCTCTTGTATGAATAGTTAATAACCTTCTCTGAAGTTTCCTGTTCCTCTTTGTATGTAAGTTCTTCACTGATGAGTGTAGCTATGATCGCACCACACGAGTCACACACGAGATCACTCGTGTCATGGAAGTGGAGTAGATTACTATCTGGACAAGTTTTACATTTGTCTGCGATTTTTTCCATTGGTTTCGCTATATTCTGTTTTTCAACTTCAATCAGATAATCTGTGAAAATATCTTTCCTCTTGAGACCAACCGTCTCTTTTACATTAAAAATATTATCAGTGTTTGAAATATCTTCACCCTCGTCTGTATGTTGATTCATATATGGCATACAGTTCATGATGTAATCAGCCATTTCAGATTCATATTTATTTTTACTTTTTGGATCTTGCTTTATTTTTTCAGTCCATTCTTCTATTCGATTATTATATCTACTTAAAAAATTACCTTCCATTCTTATAAAGAAATGCTCATTAAACTTTTAAGTAGTATTTTATTCTTTTACAAATATCTTACTACACCAAGAGATTACTCTATCATCTCAGAAGAGATAGAATATGCAGTCGATCATGACATGAAATATCATATTGAAGATGACTTTTGGTTAAATGAAAGTAAAGATTGGGAAGATGAAATATTAGATGAGTATTATCTGAACGTAACGGGTAAAAAATTTAGACACACGATGGTTCCCCAAAATATTAAATGGATTATTCTTCGTGTGAGATACTACTTCAATGGTAAGCAGCATACAGCAATTTCGAATGATATTGATTTTAAACCTGGTGACAACGAGGACGAATCGATGCATTTTAGCGTCCCATTCACTAGTGCGTGGGTGGTCGATCATGACGATAAACCAGTACGAAACATTACTGAAAAGGTGAAGCGGTACAGTGGACCAAGAAATGATTTTCATGGACAAAAAGTTTCACTCGAAGATTTTTTATATTATGATAGAGATGTTCTCGAAAACCAATTCCCTAAAATTATTCTCAAAGGTACACTCGGTTTGCAAAAGGTTGTATCAACACTAGATGGTTTCACTACTGATCTTCAGATACCTTAGTCGCTAGGTAAAATTTGAGTTCACCTAAATTGGCTACATTATACTTTAGAATCAAAAATCGATTTCCAATTTCCTGTATAATTTGCACAGACGCACACATACTCGTCGCCTTTGTAAAGATATTCATATACTTCAGACTGTATAAACCTGTGATTATCGGACTTTCATCGGGACATTCAATCGTCGTCTCTTGGTTAGCAAAGTCACCATCACATTTTAAGTGGATATTTTTACCATCTCGACGAATTTCAATGTCTGTACCAATGTTAGACATATCTCGACATAGTCTTTGAAAATCTGCCGATGGAAGTGTAGTTACTGTTGTCATTTCAACTGTGGGAACTTCGATACGACTTTCATTGATGTCCAATAATTTCAACTGAAATTTGGAATTTGTTTTTTTAGTCTCACTTATAATTTCAATATCCATATATTCCTTTGAGTTGATGGCTATTTTGAGAACATCATTGTTTGTGATTGTCTTTAGAAGTTTGAAGGTGTTTGAGATGTTAATACCAGCGATGATCTCCTCCTGATCACAATGATATTCCTCAAAGTTGTCAGCGGCGAGAAACATATCAATAAGAGATGTCCTCGCCGTATCCAATGTGACTATATACATCCCATCTGGTTTAAAATATATATTCACATCGTTAAGAATATCTTTGAGTACTTCAAATGTGGACTTAAAAGCTGAAGCTTGTATCGTAACAAGTTTCATGTCTATTTTGAAATATGTGTTACATCTTTAAATCTGTATATGTGACACCCTTTGATACATCTCGATTGATTTTTTCTTCGAGTTCTTTCGTCATTGCAGGTTGAAGGGATTGGCCATATTCATCAAGACGAAACATATCACCGACAGTTTCTCCACCATCAAGACTGGTCATGGAACAACCAAACGCCCCAATACCAGAATGCTCAACCTCCCTTTTCGGTAAGAGGGAATCTAACCAATTCTTGATCTCATTTCCAACGAGAATTTTACCATTCTTCGTAAGCATAGTGGGAACACGGTTAATCTTATTTCTATAGTTTGGTGGTATACCCTGTGTATTGATGTTATGAAAATGAATGAGCTGCTTCAGCTGGGGAACTTTGTTCACATACTCTATAACATCCATAGAATGTTTGCATCTCGGACTGTAGATCAGGAGCGACATCTATTATGTATATGGTATTTAGTAAAAAAAAATTAACGCATTATAGTAAATATGAATTACTTGATTGTGATCATTCTTCTCATTGTGGTGATTTTTCTCACGACTTCTCGTGAATCTTTCACTGAGGCATTTGGTTTATCAGGGTACACGAAACCAGTTGGTACGGTAAAGTTGACCGATCCCAGACCAGATCTTTCTAAATACACTGAAGTTGAAGCCAGTGTTGATAACGACAACATCGAAGAGTTTGTACTCCAAGCCAACAAAGAAATATCCAGGCGTACTGGTATTTGTACGTATATCATAGAAACGACCGCCATTCGTCACTATAAAGGTGAAGAGAAGGACATTTATGAATGTATGTTTATGGCCGTTAAGAAGGATGGTTTCTCATTTGGTTTCTCGGTCGTCGCTTCGTATGAGGTTGAAAATGGAAAGGTTCGTATCGTGTCGCTTCGATCCCAACCTCTTGGTGTGGATGTACCCAGTGACGTCTCCGCCTTTTCCGATGGTTCTCCAGGTAAGGAGTTTCTGGACTACAAACTCGTCAAAGAAATCGCTTCTCCCACCAAGGCTGAGTTGGATTCGGTAAAAAATAAATTGCAGTAATTGTAATGATCAGCATCGATGATGTAACGAAAATTGATCTAAAGAGAAAACAACTGCGAAAGGAAATTTACATAAAAATTTATGAACAATTTTCAAGTAAAATCAAACAGTCTGTAGAGTATGGTCATAAACAGATCTTCCTGACAGTTCCATCATTTCTTTTAGGATATCCAGTGTTCGACAGAAATGCTGCGGCGAAATATATAGCTCGACAATTTACTCTGGGTGGATTTACCGTAAAACAAGTGAGTGACTATGATATTTATGTATCGTGGTTCGTTCCAAAAAAGAAGAAAGAAAGGGAGGAGCGCGAGGAAGAAGATGGAGATTTTCCAAATCTTATGAACCTTAAGAAAATGGCTAATCAATACAGGAGGAGTGCGTAGTAAAATCTCAATTTAAAAACCACTTTAATCATAAATGGACAACCTCAATATTCTCGTTGAAGCCAAGAAGGAATATTTGGGACAGATGTGTCTCATTATGTGCCCACCTATGATTGAAGTCTTTCAGGATATGTACAATGAGTCCGTTTCTCTTTCGAAGGGTCGTAAGGTGCTCATCATGTTTCAGAAACTTCTGAAGGAAGTTCCCAACTGGTCAAACGCCATGTCAAAAAATCACAGTGACAACATAACGAATCGGTGCGCCTGGTTCAATGATCTTCTCGCCGCTGTATTCGTGGCGTGTACCAAGATTCTCTCCTCTGTCCGTCTCAAGGCGGACAACAAGAAGATTTCCCTTAAGCTCCCAACGGAGGAGGTTTTCATCCAGACGTGTTACAACAACATCGCCAAGGACATCTACAAAGATCCTTACGTCTTCAGCGAAGAACAGAGTGAGTATTTGAGGGATGAGAAACTTACTATGCGTTTTACTCTTGCGATCGAGAGTACAGTCAAAGAACTCATCCCAGTTCAGCAAATTCTTCAGACCTACATGTCCCAAGAGACTCGTGACATCTCTCTCGATGGTGAAATTCAGGATAGTGTCGATCCCGACGTGATCGAAGATGATCCAATGATGGAGCCAGAGCCAGAGCCAGAGCCTATGATGGAGCCAGAGCCGGAGCCCATGATGGAACATGACCCCGAACCCACTGGACTCGAGAACGAGTTCAAGACCGTTCCGGGTGTTCAGGCTCCCCAGGCCGAGGTCGATGCCGAACCCGAACCTAGCTTCGAGCCCCAGTCGGAGCCTCAGCCTCAGCACAAACCCGAAGGTGACGATGACGTACTTTTCGGTGACGCACCGGAACAGCGTACAAAAAATCCCAGGTATTATTAAATGGAACTCTCCGATTATCTTCGCGATCCCATGAGCGCGGCGCTCATCGCGGGAGGTATCACCGCCGGCTACATTCATCTCAAGGCGCATCTCAACAATGAAGGAAAACTCGAACTCAACAAGTACACGAAACCAGCGGCTCTTAACGCGATCCTCGTGTTCTTCATCGTTTCGGGTGGTATAGGCCAAAAGGAAACGATTTCCAGTGAGCCTTTCTAACTTAAAGATTACACAATTAGAATAAGAAAATGGCGTCCGTTACTGCGTTTAACGAGATGATGGGTCAATTTCTTGTGGAATTGCACAAGACATTTCCAGAGGAAAAGGGTATTAAGAAGATGATGACTTCTTTCGATGTATTGAAGTCCACTAATCCACGTCTCGTGGTAGATGGTTATATGAAGGGTGTCAGTCCATATGCTGAAAAGATTTCTGCGAAAGATGAAACATTTTTACTCAAAGAGATCGATACAATTGAGTTTCTCAAGGATCTCAACATCAAGTCATATTGGGAGCGAATGTCTGGTAATACACGATCTGCGACTTGGCAATATCTGCAAACTTTGTATATGCTTGGCACCACAATTACATCGATCCCTGATGACACTCTAAAGATGATCGAGGGCATCGCCAAGGATTGTGCCGACAAAATGCAAGATGGAGACGGTGAAATCAACCAGGATGCCCTCATGAGTATGATGGGCAACATACTTGGCAGCTTACCCAAAAAATAAACCTATACATATACTAAATGAAAGTCTGGTTTGACGATCCCCAGCAACTCATCAGGGCCGATAGAGTTTCTCAGTTCTGGCCCACGAATGAACAAACTCCAGAGGATCGTATCAATGCCGCCTCTCGTTTTGTCATTTATGCGAGTTGTCTTATTTATCTCATTCGTCGTGATCCACGTATCTTCGTATTAGGAGCCACGGTCATCTCTGTCATTTTTGTTCTTTATAAGTCCAAGATGGTGACGACTACACCTGGTTACACGGTACAAGGTGAACCTTCGTGTCAGATGCCCACAGAAGACAATCCTATGGGAAATGTGCTCATTACTGATTTCACTGATGCCCCAAATCGTTTAGAGGCATGCTATTACTCCAGTGTGAAATCATTCGCGAACAATTACACGAGTGATAGGATTCCTATGGATGGTGGTCGTTCGCGTTCTCCTCTTCCTAAATATATGAGAAATGGTGTTGATCGCCAATTTGTATCTAACCCAGTGACTAAAATCCCAGGGGATCAAACGGCGTTCGCTGAGTGGCTCTATGGATCCAAAAATGGTCCAATGTGTAAGAGTGATACGAGATACTGCGATCCAAACGCTCGTGGCGTTCAGCTTGAGGCGTTTGCTGGACTTGGGGGTGATGGGGACATCAGGGGTCCCCGTGGTGGTGGAAGTGTGCGAGGAGGTGGTGGAACGTATAGTTAGATTAATATTCTTATGTAATAATAAATGGCGTATCAGCTTCAGCCTGGCCTTTCTCGCGTTCAAAATGCAGGTGCTATTACCCCAGTCAAGGCGACCGACGAAGTTTTCGTGTATCCCCAGCCCAGTACTCTCAACTGTGGTGAATGCCGTCCAAACACGATGCTCTATGGTACTGCCCCTTACATGGCGGGTAAGGGTTCCCCAGCCCAATACATAGATACGAGTGATCAACTTCGTCCCCAATCAACTTCTCGTTTTAATAAGAACATCGTCCAAACCTACGAGCGTAAACTCTTCCCACTTTCAAACATGGAATGTAAGGTTCCTCTCCGTACCATGCGATATGAACCTGCGAGCACCCGGGCTGAGGTTCAGAACGGTCTTTTCCAGCAAAGGTACGCTAATAAAAATGTGGGTAAGAAGTAAGAATGGCTGATCCCATTTCACTCATGGCTGTGGCCGGTTTAGTATATGCTGGTCGAACTTTGAGTACTAGGTCTATTCCACCCCCTGTGAAGGAGGTTGAAAACCCGGTAGTCAAAGCTCCTGTCGAAGTATTAAATAACGATTTCGAACCCGTTATAGATGTACCCCAAAAGAGGGAAATGGAGAATTTCGGTGACATCGCAATGCAGCAGCGGAGTGGTGGTCAGGAAATTCTCAATATGCGTAACCGCATGTCTGATCAGGGTCGCATGAACAATTTGTCCCCAGTCGAGAAACAACTCGTTGGTCCAGGTTTAGGTGTTGGCAGTGACACCCCAGCCGTTGGTGGATTTCAGCAGATGTTCAGGATTAACCCTGTGAATGTCGGTGAATATAGGCTTACCACCCTACCTGGTCGTTCTGGTCCAGCAGCTGACACCACTGGTGGTCGCTCCGCTGTCGTTGGTGAACTCACTCACAATAAGCCCGATACAACCGCCTTCCTCCCATCCCGACGCCCCACTGTACAGGGTCGCGCTCAAGGTATGTCTGGTGTCGTTCCCAGGAATGAGCATGAAAGAACTAAGCGCACAACAAACCGATCTGAGACTGGTCTCCGAAATGACGGTCTAGGTTTCAATGGTGCTAAGCGTTTCATTTCTGCCCAGACGATGTCTCAGGATCCTACACGATTCAAGAGTGACCGTAATGATACGCAGTACAATTACTACAATCAACCCGCCCCAGGTATTTCCAATTTCCGTGGTGCATATGAGAATAGCGCAGCCTCTAAGATTGTGGCTAAGACCAATGATGAACTCATGAAGTATGGTTTCCGCCCCGATGATCGCCGTGGTAAACCTAACAGAATGGGGAATGCTGGTCGTATGAATGTTCGTGAGAGCGCCCTCAAACAAGGTGGTCGTCTCACATCGGTTCGATCCGATACGAGTCGTGTTGATGGACGTGTGAATGCTGCCAATGGTGGTTGGACTCAACAGTACACACAGAAGGCATACCACCAATTTAACTCGTACAAGGGTAATGCGAACCCCAATGCACGTGACCTCGACATCGCTAAGCGTCAGCTTCAGAACAACCCACTTGCTCAGGGTCTTTATCAGTAACTATTTCAATTAGTAGACAAAAACATTCATTAAAATATTGTGCCTATATTTTAATGAAGGTGTACAACCTATCTATTGATAGTAGTCAGCGTGATGCGAATGTGTATCTACATGCAAATAATTACACAATCACTCTCGAAAATCCGATTTATGATGTTTCAGAGGTTAAATTAGTTTCTGCTCGCATTCCCACACCACAATTGACGGTGTGTTCGACGAATAACACGTTCAGTGTTGATAGTCAGACTGTATCATTGGAGAATGCAGATTACCCAACTGGTGGTGATTTAGCAACGCATTTAGAAAATGAACTTGCACCACCACTCACAAATGTCGATACAGTAAATTTTGACACGGACACTAAACGGTTCACCTTTTCGAATACAACAATCGGTGACAACAATTTTACTTTTGAATTTCACACTGGAACGAATGGATTTCTCGAAGATTCCTCTTCCGTGACCACACCTTATCAACTTTTAGGGTTTTCATCGGCTGACTACACATCTGAAAGTAATGTACTTATATCTGGTGCTATAAATTTAGTTGGTCCAAATTCACTTATATTGAAATTGACTTCTGGTTCTGATGATTTCGCACAGAGTGTGTACACATCAACACCGTTTTATACTGGGCACATACTTCTCGATGGCTCGGATTTTATAAATTTTAAAGGCGCTGATGATACACTTACACACCACTTTCATTCTGGACCCCAAAAATATATTCGAGATATAAAGATCGAATTTTTCTACATGAGTAATGGACGTTTAATCCCGTATGATTTTATGAATCAGGATCATATTCTAAAGTTTGAAGTTGTGGGATCTACAGATAAACTCGAAGGACTCCCAAAAGTTCCTATTGAAGATGTAGTTGAGAAAAAGGAAGAAGAATCTATAAGCATTCCCGAAATCCAAGAGAATGTTTATAGATGGAAAATATATATCGCACTAATTGTCGTAGTCGGACTACTCCTAATGTTTTTTATGAAAGGAAAACCACGGAAATATCCGAAAACACTTAGCGAGTGATCGCAAAGACGGGCTGCGCGGGCTTCTTCACACGGTCGTTTATTCTAGAGATGATCATGTAGACGATGACGGAAAGAAGAGTGGTGAGAACGGCGGTGAGCGCGTACTGGACACCACCGTTCTTGGGAACGCGGACAAGCTGGGTGATGGTCCAGCGAATGAAATCCATCCACGACATGGCGGCGGCGAAAGAGAAACCACCAACGATGGAGTTGAGGGTCTGGGAAGAGAGCTCCTGGGTGACGAGATCAACAGTCTGGAGGGCACTGGCAACGGCGGACATTTATAATATCCTAAGAAATTTATTCCGGCAACAACTCCTCCTTGTGAACTATTTTTTTAAACTTCTTCTTTTTTATCGTTTTCATTTTAGAAAATATCTGTTCATCATCTGATGAATCTTCACTAGAGCTTGTTCCAGAATCATACACTTTGAACTTAGTGTTTGAGAACGACCATCCCTCAGGTTCAGAGGTGCTCATTACTATTAATAGCATTTTTTAACATCTGTTCTGTCGGATTTTGGGGTTGCCATGTATCCCACCTATCAAAAGCTTCGTTGACCTGAAGAAATGTTGGATCTGTACCTGAATATCTAACAAACTCGGGACAATCTTCTGGATCAACATCTTCCTCCCCCTCCTCCATCTCTTCCTCTGTGAGTTCTTCTTCGTAAATTTCCGGCATTGTGGAACCAATAGATTCTCCAACTTTATACATAGCGCAGTATTTCATCGCATATTCCATATCTTCTGAAACTATAATGTCCCTTCCACAAGCTTTGGAATACTCGGCTGCCAGTAGAGTAGATTTTTCCATAACAGGCAACAGAATGTTGGTCATTGTCTCAATGTACTGCTGAACCATTCTGTCACCTCCATCACCGAATCCTGATTGCATATTCATGTTTAATGTTTAGTACCAAAAAGAGTTTGGGCAGTTCCCTCACTCACACGGAGGATATTGTAACTTATGGCGTATACTCGAATTTGTCTGCTAAAATCTGGACATGAGGTAAGACTTAGGTTGAGAATCTGTTCTTTTATGAGACTAAAGTTTACATGCCCAGTGGGATACCATTCTTCTGGTTGTAAAGCAAAACTGTATGAATAGAAGCGTCTGATGAGTTGGGTCTTTGAATGATGAATAGCACCCTGGACAGCTTTAAGAAATATGACATTCCCCGTATCCTGTGTGATGACATCGTTATCATCGAGAGTGAGTGTCAAGTAATCAAGGTTTTCGTAAAGAATAAACTTTCCATCCTGAACATTCGAGGTGTTGTCATAATCAAAAACAGTTACAAAGTTTCCCTGAAGTGTTTTATCAACTGCGTTCACGTTACTCCCCTGTCTCTGAATAACAAAGTATAACTCCTTCACAGGATTTGTAAAATCCAGATTGAACTTTCCTTCGTTGACACCTACACCCACATCAAAAACATCTTCTTGATTTTGTGTGATTAAATACTCAACAGGTGTATTCTCAATTTTAATACGCTCCACATAGTCCATAAACACGACTTCTGTACAGAGTTGGAAATTTTTCAAGTTGAACGTTTCATCTAAAGTTATATACGAACCATCACCTTTAATTACTAAATCCTGTACATCCCTTAATTTAAATTCAATTTCAATCTCTTGTTTATTTATGGCACATAATGGTATTGCGAGTTGTGGGTGTCGATAAAAATAAAATGGGAGATCGACAAAGAAACTCTCATCTGTTGTCAACCCTAAAGTATTATGAATAACTATACCCGAGTTGCCTCCACCACCCGATCGAACCTCACCAACTCTCCTGTCTGATGTTCGAAGAGGATATTTACCTATGAGTTGTTCGAGAGCCTTTTGTTTGGTTTGAGTGACATCATGTTCGGAGTAAATCTGAAGATAGTCACTCGTGAGTCTCTGAACAATTTCACCACCAATGATTAAGTCTACATGTTCTATGAGAGCATGAGCTACAGATTCTATGTAAACTCTACTCGATCCTAAGATGGGGAGTGTCATTTTCACACTCAATGTCTTAAGAAGATCACCTTGGTTTTGTGGAATTTTGAAACGGACATTTTTTCCGAAATCGGCATCATTATTTTCAGGGTCTATATCTATAAATTCGGTGGAAAAATTTGAATGTTTTCTGAAACTTTCCACAAAATAACTGTAGTCTGGATCTATGGTGAAGAACCTCTCTTGGGGTCCAGAAGCCAAGAGTTGAACTTGTCCAGCCATTACTACTATATCTATCTAAAATTTTAATCCAGCTAACCCACTGTCGATGCGCAACAAATTATAATTAATTGCATACACCCGTGTATCATTTTCAAATGCAGCGTGTATAGGATCTATCTCAATCGTAAAAAGTTTATGAGAAATACGACTCATATTCACCTGACCTGTTGGGTATGGCATATCAGGTTTGAGTGAGAATGAGTATATACCAAACTTTGAAGGTCCCAAACGACGAGTTGAACCATTGATTTGTTCGGGTGTAAAATCAAGTGCTGAAGGGGCATTTACATGATATTTTAGAGCTTGTTCGTATGTTAGAAATAGACCATCGCGACTAAAAACAATTTCATTATTGAAACGGAGTTCCGTATTTACTATTCCATTGTAGTAATTTGGTATATTATTCGAAGATGCCTGTTTAGATTGGGAAACGAAGAAAAGTTCTTTCACTGGATGTTGAAAGTTAAGTAGTACAGACTTTTTGTTTTCACCAGGTTTCATTATGAATTTTGCTAATTGTACTTGTGTGATGATGTAGTCTAATGGTCTGGACATGATATAACCTCGTTCTTCGGGGGTGACATAGATAAATTCGGTGTCCAATGAGAATTTATTGATTGAAGCTGTTACATCACTAATACCCCCCGCGTCGACTGCTCCAATATTTCTAACCAGTTCATTGAGGGGTCTTGTTTTGATACGAATCTCGACTATCTGTTTCGTTAATGCACACGTGGGTATAGCCAGGGAAGGATTTCTGTAAAAATAAAATGGAAGATCGAGAAAATATGTGTATTCATTCGCGTAACTCAAGTAATTTCCATGTCCAGTGAGGAAATAGAGTGTCTGTTCGATGTCATCATTTGTACTGTTAAGTTGTTGGTACATGTAAATGTATTCCCCTGTAATTTTTTCAATTGGTTGACCACCGATTAGAATTTCAGCGTATTCAATGAGATGAGTAATCACAGACGGTGACCAAACCATATCATTTTCACTATCATCATCTGGTTTTGGATCACTTAACGTCACTTTAAGAGTCATATTTTTCAAAAGATCACCTTTGTCACCAGGAATTCTACACGTGAGAGTTTGACCAAAGTCGATGTTCCCATCAAACTGACTCTCTACTGTGTCGAAGGCAAACTTTGTATGTCTTTTAAAATTCATCAGGAAATACGAAAATTGTGGTTCACCTGTGAGCCATTCATCTTGGATTCCTGTGGCGGCAAGTTTCAGACGCCCAGCCATTCCTACTTTATATGAGTAAAATTTTGGTAAATAAAACGAGACACTACAATAGAATGAATCTTCAGTTGAGGAAATTCAAGCCTGAATCAATTGCGGATGATAAGGTCATTGTATTTATCGGTAAGCGAAACACGGGTAAATCAACCCTCGTGAAGGACATCATGTACCACAAGAAACACCTCCCAGCTGGGATTGTTCTTAGTGGTACTGAAGAAGGAAATCATTTTTACTCTGATTTCATTCCCGATCTCTTCATTTATGGCGATTATGATAGAGATGCTATAGAGAGGGTGATGGCTAGGCAGCGTAAACTGGTGGGTGATGGAAAAACAAATTGTGGAGCGTTCATGCTCCTCGATGACTGTATGTATGACAGTAAGTTCCTGAAAGACACGTGTATACGGCAGTGTTTTATGAACGGAAGGCACTGGAAGATTTTCTTTATGTTGACAATGCAATACGTGATGGACTTGCCACCAGCACTTCGAGCTAATGTGGATTATGTGTTTATTCTCAGGGAAAACATTATTCAAAATCGTGAAAAGTTGTACAAATCATTCTTTGGCATCTTTCCCTCGTTCGATATGTTCTGTAAGGTAATGGATGCATGTACGGAAAACTACGAGTGTCTCGTGTTAGACAATACGGTAAAATCTAACAAGATTCAAGATTGTGTGTTTTGGTACAAGGCGACAGTCAGGAAAAACTTCAGGGTCGGGAGTCCTGATCTATGGAGACTTCACAAGAAGATGTACAATCCCAAACATCTTCAGCAAAAGGAGGATGATGCTAAGAAGGCCACGAAGAAAACAACGCTCAAGATCACAAAGACGCGTTGAGTATGGAGTTCAAAAAACATGCGACTATATTAAATGGCTTCAGATCGAGTGAATACCATGAATTTATCTGATGATGGTGAGGGAATGGTTCCCTTAGATCAAAATCCATCCACGTCTTTTGTACATGAAAAAAATGTGAGCCAAAGTAAAGAGACGACGATGGATTCTACTCCCATTAATGACATTATGATGGAACCCCCTATGATGACCGATGAGCCCAAAATGCAGGGTATGATGCCTCAAATGACCGCCCCCCAGCCCCAGGCTGCCTATCCTACTTCTCAGGCTCCCTCAAAGCCCGAGAACAAGAACCCCCTTAACCTCACCGATGAGCAACTCACCGCTCTTTTCGTTGCGGCGTGTACTGGCATCGCTGTGAGCAAGCCCGTCCAAGACCGACTTGCGACCTCTATCCCCAAGTTCCTTAACGAACAGGGGGGTAGGAGTTTGATTGGTCTCGGCGCTACTGGAGCGGTCGCGGCTATTGTTTTCTACATCGCCAAGGATTACATCGTCAAGCCCTAAATGGTTGGTGTTTCCCAACCCATGTTGCTATAGATAGATGTATCGATACCAAAATAATATGTAATTAGGGCACCCGCTGTGAATGTCCCCACGAGCAAGGCACTCAACTTAAGTTTCTTGCTATTGGAAGCAGCGGAATCCTCTACGGCTTCTTTGGTGTCACTGAATGCCATGTTTAACAAATACGTGAGAACGAAGGCAAACACCGTAGACGCTAGGAAAAATACGCGGTCTACAGCAAGGCGAGGAATGCTTCCAACGATGAGACGAAGCATGTTTGGAATGACGAGAGTCATCCAAATGATGTTCACGGTATAGTTATTGGAAAGATTTGGCACCATAGACATACCATAAATGATCATCCAGTACGCTATCGCGATGAGTAGAACACTCACAGGTGTCTTCATTTGATATTTACATAGATTATTTATCCTGAACATGTTCTCCACAAAATTCCGTCTTGTTGGGAATCTTTTCATAAATACCTATTTTCACACAAATATCTCGAAGTTCTATGTAGTTGTCCCAAAATTGTTCGGAATGATCATATTCCTTGACAGTACAGTGTGCTAATTCGTGGATGAGTACATGGAAAATTTCATTAGTCTCCCCGTCTAGACATACAGCGATATCTCCTCCTTTATTCGTGTTATAACCAACTGCACCATTCATTCGCAAAATCCCAGTGATGGGAATGCACTGTACGAGCATGTGAAACTTTTCGTTGTTCGTCTCATCCAAGTGTTCCCTGAGGATACGATACTTTTCCCTGACTTCAATCAATTTTTGTGGCTCTCGAGTCTGACTAAGTATCCATATATTTATGATGAGGAGTAAAAGGAATGCTATCATCTGTTATAGACAAAGATAAATTTACTATACAATTCTGAGATTGGGTTCCCTCTCAAACCCTCCCAAAGTTGTAACACAAACCCCATATCTTCTAAATGTGTCACGAGCTGATCCTTATACGCAACAGGCTCTGACTTTGGTCCATCCGCGTAATATGGTGTATCTGTCAACTGCACAAATAATTTTTCACCAAAACCACCATTACCATATTCTTTCATCTTGAAAAAGTTTCCCATCTCATCGACGAATGGTGTGTTGAATATGATTTTTTCTGAATCGGGTATGATGCCAATCAAATGTCCACCAGGTTTCATGCGCTTTTTAATTTCTCTGAGAGAGTTCATGAACAATGTTTTTGTTGCAAAAATATAATGAAGTGAAAAATTGAAACAAACAATATCAAATCTTCTATGTGGACAATGATGAATATCACCCTCATAGAAATTCACTCTCATGTGCATATTTTTTGCCCGTGATCGAGCCTCTTCAAGGGCACTTGGCTCTGGATCACACATGTTAATATTCACCCCACACTTGTGCCATTTCTGAAGATCACCACCGAACCCACATCCGACATCTAGAATATGTTGTCCTTTATGTGCTACACTTTGAATCAACATTCTCTTTGCATCATTGTGATTCTTTCGAATCTCTTCCATAGTTCTTATTATTCATTCCCCTTTAAAAGACTTAGGTTTTGAATTGGCTTAAAGTTTTGCGTACCCATGTAGATATAATGTCTCTTGAAACTGACTACACCACCGTACCCGGACAAATTTTCGCTTGCCTTTCTATTATTGGCCCCGAGGCGCCCCAGAAGAACGATAAATTTGGCATCAAAATTCGTGGTGCTTTTTCGACTCGAGATGAGGCGGCCAATCATGCCAAGCGTCTTCAGAAGGAGGATCCCACTTTCGACATCTACGTTGTTGACATGTACAAGTGGCTGTTGATCCCCCCAGACCCAACGAAGATTGAGGATGTGCATTACACCAACGAGAAGCTCGAGGAGATCATGACTGGATATAAGGAGAACCAGTCACAGGCTGCTCGTATGTTCCAGGAGCGCAAGTCAGCGATGACTGCCGGTGCGAATCATTTCACTCCCGGTGATGAGAACTCGAAGTTTTACACCAAATCCGATGAGCCACCGATCGCTCACCCAGCCGAGGTTCTCGAGCGTCTCAAGAAGGATAAGCCTGATACTCCCATGGAGGAACTCGTCAAGGAGGCTGATGCCATTGTGGCTGCTGAGATCGAGGAGCGCCAGAAGAAGCGTGCGGCTGATGCTGCCACGTCCACTGATGGTAAACTTGATGAGGTAAAGGAGGAGGGGGAACCCGAAGTTTCGTCTGCGTAAATAATATTAATATATAATAAACAAAATGATCAAGATTCTCGTCACGATATTCTTGGTTAGTGCTTTCTTTATTTTGTTTTTTAATCCATCATTTGAATTACAAAACAAAATGGAACCTGAAGCTAGTACAACTGCTGGTTTTATTGAAGATACCGACGATGCGTTTATTATTCCGATGTATCCAACTCAGTTGATTAAGATGGATAGCACGGGTAAACTTGCTCCTATATATGGAGATATTGGGACATTTGTTCCATACTCAAGCGTACCTGAGGATCACTGGCTGCATGGTTTTCCCCATAAAAAAACCTAAAAGGAATACGGCAAAAGCGATAATCCAAGTGGATTTATCAACCTTTTCAAATAAATCAAACTTATCATTGTGAGGTGTGGGTGGAGGAGGCTGCATAGGATAATCCATATAATAAGGTGGTTCCTCCTGTACAGGCTCTTCATTCTTATCATTATTTAAAGGATCCATGTTGGGGTTATATTCAATGGGGTTTCCGATATCCGTTTCCATTTTCTAATATAGTTTTTGTTTTTTTTAAGCATCTTATTCCTCACTTTCACTCTCATCATCGACGATGAAATCCTTCAAATTTCCATGTTCATCAGCATCACTCGCGTCACTCTCATCACTCTCATCTGAATAACTCTCATCTTCCGTGTCCAAATCCGAATCGAAATCTGTATCGTGTTCGTCTGGGGAATAATCGTCGATTAGTTCCTGTTCGGTAGGCTTAAAAAGTTTAGGTTTCTTTATCTGGCGTCCAGATCGCGTGATCATTTAACTCTTTTTGGACATTACTGTTTAAGTACCTTTACAATGTCTAAGTCTAAACAATGAGTTCTACCTGTATTATTTTTACAATGAGGACATTTTTGTTTGATTTCTTTCCCTTTTATAATATATGACATTACCACTTCTTCGTGCATACCCTTGATTGTCTCACAGTAATTAGAATTTGTCGATGCAACGACATTTGTCTTCTCTTTACTGATAGTCATGATACATAAATCATCTGGTCCACTCATATTCTTTTTTATGAATGTTTCGAGTAATAGTTTGGCATCTCCACAATTCATTTGAGTTTTTTTCACACGCTTTTTAATTTCTGGACACTTTTTGATGTCATCCTTTTTAGGGTACAATCGTTCTACTATGGTATTTGGAAGTTGATGTCTTCGTCCACAAAAGTCTTTACAGAAACCATCTCTCCGACCTCTCAATGTTTCACAAAGGCAAAAACATTTTTGAATGATCGTCTTTCCACTGACGATGAACCAAACGTGATTAGAACCATGTTCCCGCTTAAGATTTTCACAGTATTTTGAAGTTGTAGACACGAGATACGTATCATTTTTCTTGAATATCTTTGGAACATATGCTTGCCCCTGTCCCTCCATATTTTTGCGTATAAATTCTTCAATCATACCCCTGAGTTCATCATCACGAACTTCATCCTTTGTCTGTGTAGCGGTAAAAGATCCCTCTTTTAGAATTGTAGATGGTGGTACGACGTGTATGGTTTGGGGTTCATTCGTGCGTACCACAGCCATTTTAAGTATTTCGAGGCTTGTATTCTGACCAATCTTGAGAATAGCACTCAGGGGTGGCCCAGGTTTATACACAAAAATGGGGAGATATGGGAGTTGATCAATTTTACCCCTCTCACACCCTGAGCATCCTCTTCCATCACATGCACCATGTTTAGCTCTTTTATACGACCATGGTATTCTGAAACCACTCCCCTTTGTTTTTCGACTGGCATTTCCATATACAGCAGCATCTATGATTTCATTCCAATCGGTTGTTCTTCCTCTAGCCTTCGATAATGCAATTAGAATGTGTTCTCGAAGTGCGATCGCAGAATCTTGATCCACAACGAAATTAGGCCAATTCATATGAACACCAGTCTTTGTGAGTTCTCCACATGGTTTGGGTGGTGCTACTGAGATGAGACATTCTCGACCACCGTGTCGTTTCACTTTGTCACATATGATTTTACAAATGTCTTTGACTTCATCGAGAGTGAGGGGTTCTTGGTCCTTGTAGTCTATATCGACAAAGAAGTTATACCTCTCACTCTTTTGTTCAACAACGTAGAGACGCTCCCCACCTTTTATAGCTTCGATGTACTTTTCATGAAAGCTGTTCAATTTATCAAATGGCACGGAAAGGACACCACCGTCCATGAGCACATGTGATAGATTGGTTGCATGATTGAAATTCTGAGTTGCACACCAACTCTTAAACATATTTACTTATTGATTCTACTCTCTAAACCACCTCATACACGATACATCTTGAAATTCTTTACCCTGGGAAAGTTCTTTCTTTATAGTTAAGAGTTCATATACCGTCTTCGTCTCATTTTCCTTTATCCATTCAGAAATCTCCTCTTCACAAAAGCCTCTATTTTTTTCGAGGAGTTCTGCAACCTGACGTAAAATGTAAGCCTTGGACTTCATTATTTAATAGAAAATGTTTTTCTATTCAAAGAACTTATACACGCGTAAAATTGTGGATTCTTAATCACATTATCTATGATGAGTTTCCAACGCTTTCTTGAGTTAAACTCGTCGAGTGTATCATAGCTCATGAAATCATTTTCATCATATGTTTTCTTGATGGGTTGTTTCATAAATTTTTTAAAATTAGTCTTGTGCTTTTCTTCATAGAATTTCTTAATTTGACTTTGTTGTTCCATTCTCGAATAATTTACGAAGAATATAAAGACGTTATATTCGAGATCAACAGTTGGACTTTCCTTGACAGTAAACTTAAATTCGGTGTATTCACCATTTTTTAGGGAAACCACACCTCGAGTCTCTTCCTCGAGTTCTCTGAGGGCACAACGGAGTGGATTAAATATTTCTCTTCGCCTACATCCACCTGTAACAAATATCCAATCTTTAAACCGATAGTCCCTCACCGTGAGAAATCGTGGTTTCCCATCAGTGAAGCTAACCGGTACAGCTATAGCTTTGTATTTTTTCATTGCGCATTCGCAAGTTATAATAATGTAATATGTTTATTCCTCGGATTTTTCCTCCTTTGGTTCTTCCTTTTTCACGGGTGCTGGTGCAGTCAACTGCTTCACTACCTGAACCGAAAAATCTTTGAACGAGTTCATCTCCTCCTTGGTCTTGTTGAGTTCCTTGAAGAGGAAAATGATGCCAGCTGCACATACAATAGTGGCGAATAACATTAGAGTGTCACGGTTGACGGGAATCATATACTTTTATGAAGTGTTTTCTTTTTAAGTAATTACACCCATCATAGTCTTCCCTGAAGAGGGACACTCATAGGGTGACTGAGCGAATTGGACGGCTTCGTAATGCGTGTTTTCACAAGATTTATCGGTCGGTGATGTAGGCTGACCGATAAACTTTTCGAGTGTCCTGGACTTAGGATCGTACGTCAATACAAAAACGATGGCGAGGAGGAAAACAATCTTCCAAAACATAGTTATTATTTAGTTAGAATATAAAAGACCACCCATACCATTCTCAATGCGGAGAACGTTGTAGTTAACCGCGTAAATGTCATCATCAACATTTTGGTTATCGTTGATGATACGAGCAGAGTCAAGTCGACTGAAGTTTAGGCTGCCGGTAGGCTGGAGCTTCCCCGTATCCAGGCAGAATGGGTATAAGAACAGACTCTTGGCTGTTCCTAAAGATGAGTTAGTGGTGTGGTAATACGAAGTTACGGTGCTGAAGTTAGGATCGGCAAATTTGTAATCAGCAACATCTGTACCGTTAATTTGGAGCTTGAGCTTATTATTATCGTTAAGCATCGGTAAAGCAGAAGCCTTACCAGCGGCGAGGTACTTAACTGGGTGGTTGAAGTTCAACTCCTGGATCTTGGATCCGGAGGAGACCGCCTTCTGGGTTTGGGTGA
>TARA_R110001592_G_scaffold54396_4_pt1 | contig 20953 bp, 27 predicted proteins | sample TARA_R110001592 | Tara Oceans TARA_R110001592 (sample SAMEA4398387) | marine metagenome | biome: Polar Biome; feature: [SRF] surface water layer (ENVO:00010504); material: water (ENVO:00002006), including particulate matter (ENVO:01000060) such as... | depth 5 m | reverse complement strand
CTAAAGCTAAGTCAGTAAAGTTTGCAACTAATCTTTCAAATGTTTTTTGGGTAGATGCACCGGAAATGTCTACATCTTGGAAGGCTGATTGACCGTCTTTGATAACTTGATTAACGAACGCTTGTCGTCTTTCAAACTGTGTAAGTTGAGTTACGGCTTTTCCTAGTTGGTTAGCATAAGCCTCAACAGCAGGTTCAATTCTAGTAAAGATACCAATTTCGTCTAATAGTTCGGGTTCTAGCTTGATAGCACCACGAGTAATACGTTGGAACGCGTCAGTTAAGTTACGGCCTAATGCTTTTGAGGCTTTGTTTGCAACCTCACCAAGTTGTCCTATCTGGTCAACGTTAAAACCAGCTGATAGTGCTAAGTTAGCTTGAGTTGCTGCCTCAATTACTGATAGCTGACCTTGTGTTACCTCTTTAAGTCTCTCAACTACAATGGTAGCACTAGAACCTACAGCTGCGGCTAATTGCTCTGTACCAGTTATAATTGTTTCAAACTGAGCAGCTCTATTTAATGCAGCAAATGCGGCACTAATAGCAAAGACGTTAGCAGCTGCTGCTGCATAGACACCGACTAGGCCACCTAAACCATTAGCTTGTGCAGAAAAAGAACGACCTGCAGATGCAGAACCCTGACCTAACCTAGTTTGAGCTTTACCTATACGTTGGGTATCAGCTTCAACTCCTTTAGCGCCCTTACTAACAAATTCGGTTTGAACTGTGTTCTTAATTTTACTACCAGCCACGTTGGTTCCTATCTAGATCTTGATTTTGCTTTTGCCATAGCATCACGTTCTTTTTGCTTTTGAGCATAATATTTACCAGCTTCTGCTTCAGCTGATTTGAGTAAAGTGAATATTTCTTTTTTACTATCCATTTGATGAATATCCATGATAGCCATCAAACCACTATAGTCTTTACCCATCCAACTTCCGCTCATACCTTCCCAGTTGTCTGGCAATGCTTGGAAAAGTATTAAAGCACATTGAGCTTCGTATGAAAGCGAATCAACCTCAATAGGTATATCTTCTTCTTTTGGTTCCCAACCCATCTGCTCACACATGAGCAAATATTGATCTATATTCATACCCCCACTAAAAAATACATTGCGGAGGTATTCAATTAGTTTTTTTCGTCAGTCTCCGCTTTCGTCTTTGAAAATTGCTCAAAGTCATTCATTGCGTCTGTTACGAATTGATCGAAAAGAGTGGAGTTTTTAAGTAGCTCTAGAGCTTCTTCTGGAGAGTATTCTATTTCTTCTTCTCCGTTTGCTCCAGAAATATCAGCTGGAAATAGTAGTGGTAGGTTTTTGTATTTAAGCCCACTCCAACCCTTAATAGCTTTTTCTGAATATGCTTCTAAAAACTTGTCGTTATCGACCTCTTCTTCACGTTGCCGTGTTCTTTTGTTAAACTTAAAAGTTAATGATCTATTTCTAATCTTCATTAACTCGTCTCTATTTAAATAAACTAAATCAACCATAAACCCGTCAATTTCTGGAAATTCAACTGTGGTTACAGTTTCTTTAGCTAGTAGACTTTTTATTTTACTCATTATTTTTCCCCTCTATAAGTAAAAAGCGCCCATCGATATATCTGCTACTGTTGGGTGAGGGGAGACCCATTTCGCAAACCGATGAGCGCCATCTGTAAACTTTTATCTCCCCTCAAAGATAAATTAAGCTTTTGCAGCAAATATTGTTACTTCACCACCATCACCTCTTGAGGCTGTTGGCTCTTGAGCAACAAAAGCAACTGACATACTGATAACATCTTCTGTAGCAAGTGTTGGAAATTCAAACTGAACTGCGTCCATTTGAAATGCTACGTAAGGTGCTGTTGTACCACCAATGATCAAGTTAGCATTTGAAGTTTGTGCTGAACTTGTTCTAGCATCTTGAGATACGTTTCTTAAGAATCCAGCTGACTCTAAGTCACCAGTCTTAAGATACATACTAGCAGAACCTGATACGGCTCTAGTTCCAGTAAACTGTCCAATTGGTGTGTTCAAAGTAGAAAGTTCCTCTGGTGTTAAGTATGTAATATTATTATTATAATCAAAACTAAGTGCAGTTACTGGAAAAGTAAACTTCTCGTCAGATGCAGCAGCTGTAGATTTGTGGTGAAACTCAATCGCACTCAATCTATTTTTGATAAATGCGTTAGTGCTGATAGTTCCTGCAACATTCATAGAACCGTATGGATGATATGATTGTGCTTTACTTGTAGCGTCAACAACTGCAGCATTTGAGTTAGCTGTAGCAGTTGTACCTGCATTAAGCGTTCCACCGAATACTGAGATAGCCTTATCTCTTGTGGCACCAGTTAGTTCTTTCATATCAGTACCAAAACCTGCCCATGTTGTCGTAGCAATCTCTTCGATTCCTGCGTCTACAGTAGCTTGGTTAATAGTTGCATTACCCACCTGATAAATAACGTTATCAAGTTTAAAGTAAATATGATTCTCTTGAGCAGTTGAAAAGTTAGTAGCAGTCGCTGCTTTACCTGCAGAAGTAACCACAGTAGTAGTAGCTAACTTTCCGCCAGTTGCCCAACCAGAACGTTCTTCTGTTCCAGATGCAGGCTTAGTTGCAGTAATCATTGATTGCCACATGAACCAGTCAGCAACGGGTTTAACGTTACCTGTTGAGCTAGTTTTTGCGTTAGTACTGGTAAAACCTCCATAAAGTTCTACACCAGTTGGTCTTAAATAAGTCTGAAAGTTCCAGTCCACAGGATTAATAGCTGTATTAAACCTTGCCTGTGATCTATCTGGGGTTGTTCCAGATTCTAATGAAGTAATATCTGTTGTAGCAGCACCTGATGTCAGTGCAAACCCAGCCAGTACTTCGAGTTTCCAAGTGTTGTTATGTGTCATTGCTGTAGCAGCTGCTCCGCCCGCTATGTCAATGGTTGAAAAGAACACTTCTGAATTTCTTTGTAAATTTAAAGAAGGCATTTATTTTCTCCTTAATCCTCTAATCTGTACTCTACGGTTAAAATAATTTCTGCTAGACCTAGGGGTTCTGCGAGTCCTTCATCAGTAGAAACATTGTCTATTTGTATATTCAAGATTCCCTTCTCTGGACTGCCCTCTAAGTTGTAAATAACGTGTTCGATATCTTGTATCAACTCATCAGCTTTCGTTTGAGAATCATCCTCTCCGTATACGTATGCTCTTATAGTAACGTCTAACGTTGCAACCGTCAAACTTTTAGTATTAAAATCTCGGATTTCGGTACCCGCGTTAAGATATAATGCAGGAAAGTCGTTTACCTCATCTAAAAATTTAATTTTTCTGTATACATTATTAAAAATGTTTTCATTATATGTGTATGAGCTATCAAAACCTGATTGAGCTCCATCTATCTCTTTTAGGTTAGAAACTAAAAAATCAATAATATCTGTGCGTCTTGATTGTGGCATTAATTCCCCCTTACTATGTTAAACTTTCTAGCAAACATACCTTGCACAACTTCTCTAACAGTATTAGTGACAAGTATGTCTGGATTGCGCTGACTTTGAATTAAACTCTTATAAATAGGATCATAAAAAAATCTTATTACATTTGCCCTATAATTAGGCAATACGGCAACACTTGATCTAAATCTACCAGTTCTCTCAGTAAGAATATTTGGAGACAAAGGTGGTCCTCTTCTAGGTCCTTTAGGCATGATTGCGCCTAGTCTTTTTTGTACAAGTGCTGATAGCTGGGCTCCTGAAATAAACTTTTGTACAGAGTCTTTCTTATTGGCTTTTCTTACTGCTGTCATATTAAAACTTTGTTTACTAAAGCGAGGAGATTCGATAACACTGCGTATAGTAAAAGGAGTTAATCCTCCTCTTTCAAACTCTTTAGCGAACGCAACTATCAAAGATAAGTACTCATTTACCGCATCCTTACCACTTACTGCTTGTGGAATTTCCTGATTAATAAGATAGTTAAGAAGTCCTTGTGAAAATTTAATACCATTTGCTTTTAGGTGTGCATCATTAACTCTTTTGGTTAAGTCTCTTACACCCTTCTCCATATCAGCAAAAAGTTCTGCAGTTGGTTTAATTTCAATTCTATACTTATCAGCAGCACTTGATGAGCTTTTGATTTTGATAGATATCTGAAAGTATCTTGCAAATATCTTTTGATCTTTAAAAACATTTGATGAAATGTTCTGAAGCGGGTTTGTAATAAATTTAAATATAGGTTTACTTTGATGCTCAATATCAGCAGTATCAACTACTAAAAGGTTTGCAAACTTAATTCTAGCATTTAAAAATAATAAGTTCCTAAAAGGAGTAAGCTCTTTACTAAATAGTGCAGATATGGCCTCTTGACCAAAAAGTTGTTTTCCTCCAACAGCTGCTTTAATTAATTGACCTTCTGGTTTACTTAAACTTCTACTAACAGCTGTGATTGCAGGTTCAGCTGCTCCACCAACACCTTTGACTTTAGTTTCGTAAGCACTCGGTAGTTGTATTTGTTGATTTGACCCAGTTTTCATAGCACTTATCTCTGAAAGCCTAAAACCTGCTGTACCTTCAAATGCGTCAGCATCAACGATAGCGTCAGCTATGGCTCCGCCAGATACTCCGACAGACTCAAATATTTTTCTTGCGCCAGCTTTTGCACTTTTAGGCATACCTAAACCAATATTCATTTGTTCTGATACGTAATCAGAAATACGACCTATTAGAGTATTTCTTACGCCTTTTATAGCTTGAGCTCTTTTACTTCTTAAACCAAAGTTTTCGTCTATCTTGCTATCAGGAAAAGTCACTTTCATTCTATTAAGATCAAGTTTTGGTGCCATTAGAGAACAATCCTGTATAAGTCTAGTATACGTCTAATGTGGGGAGGGAAGTTTCCTGCGAGAGGATTCTTATCTGCACGCTCACCTTCAAAACTAAATCCTTTTTTATCTTGGTCTTGTTTATGAAATAGTTTAATCATATCAAGAGTAGCTACTTGTAAATCATAAGGAACCTGTCCTGATTCATATCCACCACGATAATGTACTTTTACACCGCTAGGATATGGTTGGAATGTAGGAGGTCCAGATAGTGTAAGTGAAGGGTAAGATCTATTTATAGTAGGATAATTACCTGTAATACCAACGTCACCAGTATCTCTGGTTACTTCCCCACTATCGCGAGAAAAGCTATATTGATTAATTGATGAATGAACATCTTTAGCTTCAGTGTCTCCATTTTTACCGTCAAAATGGACAAGCATTACAGTTTCTTGGTCTGGTCTGAATCTTTGTGATGGAGGAGTAAAGTCCCCTGAGTATCTTGCAGTATCACTGACTCTTAATTCGTCTATATATCCTACAAAGTCTTTACCTATTAACACATTCGCAGTAAAAGAGTTATTACTTACCGCATAGGAATCACCACCTGTTGTTACAATATTATTACCATTATATGATAAAAACATTTGTTGTGATGTACTATTAAATGAAGCTGCTACGTGTGCAAATTCTCTTCTACCAAATTGTTGTGTTTGAATAAGAGTATTAGCACCTTTTACAGTAGCGGCGCTTCCTCCAACTGTGCCTACAATTTTTAAACCACTTGTTCCGTTTGCAGAAAATTTTAAATGATTTGTCGCATCCCCGTTAATTGAGAATAGCTCTTGTTCTGGTAAACTCGCACCATTAACACGAATAAACATCTCAATGGTAAAATCACCTTCTTCAAATTTTATCTGAGTTGGGACAGTGCCTTCTACAAAGTCAGCAGCTGCAACCTCTAAACTAGACTTTCCAAATCTTTTGATTCTTGAGTTTATATGTGCATCATTATTAAAGGTAATAGTTATATCGTCAGTATCTTGCACATTTGGCATACCATTTGTTGCAGGATCGTCTAGAGTCATATGCTCTATACCATTAAATTCTGTTACCTCGTAGACATTACTAAGAGGTAGTCTATTTACAAATACACTTGTCTCTCCGCCGTCAAAAACCTCAACATAGTCGTTAGCAAGTACTTGCTGACCGATGTAATGTTCAACAACACCTGTAGCGTAACTTATGATGTTAGATAAAGTTCCATCATGTGTAGTGCTATTTATACTTAAATAACTTTTAGTCTGGGCAAGTGTTACATATGGATACCGCCCTAATCCTTCTTCGTGTCTATCCATTATAATCCCCTAAAATAAAAGGGGGAGGCTATCCACCTCCCCCTTGATTAGTTCAACATTGCTAGTTAGTTAAAATTAACCAGAAACGTTCATAACTGCGTAAGAATACTTAGTTGCATCTAGTGCGTTACTACTATTAGTTGTAAGCGGTCTAAAGTCAAAACGTGTGCTCATATACATTGCTGTAACTTGCTGTCTTGGCTCATACTCGCTCTCGATCTCCATACCACGTCTTTCAGCGATAAGGAATCCAGGCTTGTATACTAGCATACCGATATGTCTGCCAGAACCACCAACTACGTCTAAGAACTCAGTGATTTGGATTGGGATACCATACACTGCACCAACAGAACCTGTTAGGTAAGTAGCGTTTGGTCCAAATTTATCAACTGTTCTAAAGTCAGAAGTTTGAACTAGGTTATTATAACCTTCAATAGTGGTTAGATAAACTAACTGATCACCAAGTTGAAGACCGTATTTACCCATTGAACTTCTTGCACCTGCGATATCTGTAGGATCAACTTTATCGTTAGCACCGCCAGTTGCTACTGTAAGAGAAGCATCTGATGCTAAGTTGGTTAAGCCTTCGATTACTGATGCAAAACCTGTACCGGCAGTAATTGCATTTGTTGGACTTGCTGTAAATCCTGATAATGCGCCTGTACCTCTTAGGATTGATTTATCAATAGCTCTTGCAAGACGTCTTGTAGCTGCTGCTCTTAAGAAGTCAAGCAATGGAAGAACTGTATCTTCCTCTTCATCTTTTGCAAGATGAGTAGTTGCCATGAACTTATGCGGAGTGAAGGTTACAGCTGAGATTGTATTTTGGTTTGTAGCAGGTACGTTAGTGCCATCAGCAATGCCTGTTGCAAATGTACCTGACTTAAACTGTGCTACATCTCCGTCTGTGTCTTCATCAGCGACTGGTACTCTAAAGTTCTTCGCATCCACTGCAATTCTTTCGAACATAGGAGCAATAATTAATTGCTGTTCCATTTCAGTATAGATGTTTGAAGAGAAGTTAGATAAGAATTGATCGACTGCGGTAACAGCTTTCATTCTAGCACCATACTTCGTATCAAATACGTCGCGTTTATTCATGCACTTAGATAGTAAGTAAGCATTAGCCATCTCTTTCTCAGAGAACTGAGTTTGAGAACGACTATTTTCTTGATAAGTCATTTTTGATTCAGATAAAGATTTAATCTGATCCTTAAATGTTGAGATCTGTGCCTTAAGTTCTGCTACATCTGCAGACTCCTTAGGGGTATAATCAGTCTCTCTTCTGTCTTGAGCGTCAGCCTCTTTCATGATTGCTTCACCAGTTTTCTCCACTAGTTTAGCAACTTCTGGCTCGGACACTTCTGCTACTGCAACTCTTTGCTCTTCAGCTTTAGTTGTTTCAGCTTTGTTGATCTCTTTCGCAGCACCTTGTGATGCGGTGGTTAGATCAATAGGAGTATCGATTTCCTGGTTTGCCATTTTAATTTCCTCCTTGTGGGAATTTTCGTGAAGCTCAGAGGTTTCGCTCTTATTTTCTTCACCTTTTGAATTTTTAATGTTGTTAACGTCAACATCTAACGTATTATCACAACTATTTCCTTCAGCGTCAACCTCTAAAAATTTAAAAGTTGGCGATTGGTCAGTTGCGACTTTCGTCACTTTGTAGGTCTTTCCGTTTAACTCTACGGTCGCACCATTTTTAACCATATCTGGTTCTTGCTCTAAAAGATTGATAAATTCTATTGGTGCATTAGGATCTCTAACTTCCAATTCTTCTTCATCATCGTCTAGCTCTTCTTTTTCAGTAACAATGAAGGGCATGTCTTCCGTATTTTCTTGCGAAATAACTTCTTCATTTTTACTTTCAGGAATCTCTGCACTTGTTGCTTGTGAAACCATTTCTTCTGAAGGACTTAGTGGTCTTTCAGAGGAATCTTCTTCGGCAGTATCTACTTCTGTATCATGCACTGCTATTGCACTAACACTGATGTTATGCTTATGTCCTTCTGCTTCTTGTATCACATGGCTCAATACCTTATGGGAATGATTTTGCATGTGAGAAGCATAGGTAGTAATACCATCACCGTTCTCGTCAACTTCTAATGTATGATAGTGGCCGTCAGCCATATCAGTAATACCTGCTTTTATATGTGCTTTAGTTTGTTCTTTGTCCTCAAACTGCTCAAGAAAAGTTTTTCTCTCTGCATCAGAGTCAAAGTTTTTACTAATGCTAAATAACGAATCTTGATTACATGGTACACTAACAACACTGATTTCTAATAGTTCGACATCAGTAATCATCATTGTATCATCTTCACGATTGTATTTACCGTCTTTAACTTTAAACCCAACACTGAAACTTTTTAAGGCTCCATCTTTAATAAGGGTCTGTACTCCATGATTCTTCTCTGCTGCTTCACTAACGGAAGCTTCAACAAAAATACCTTTTTTATCAACTTGTATTTTATTAACATTACCTATAGGGTTATCATGTTTATGTTGATAGAGAAGTACAGGATTACGTCTAAAGTTTTCTACGCCTTTAGCCCATGCACTTGCAGTAATTATATCGCCCGCACGGTCTTTGGCAGTAGTATTTGCATAGCCAGCAATTTTGATAGATTTGGTCTTTTTATTTAAAGACTTAGTATCAAAAACGCTATTTAAATAAAACTTCTTATCGTTCATCTACTGTTTCCTCCTTTGGATTATCAGACTCTTCATTTGGAGGCCTGCCCCCTTGAGTAGCGTCTGTTGCGCTACCTGTAATATTCTGTGGTACTCTAATCGAATCTTCTCCTTCGATATTTGGTAACCTTAAACCTTTTCTAGCTTCGTTCGGTGTCATAATGCCTGTGTTAACTAACTGTGCGTAGTAAGATGACTCTGTTCTCATCTCTGGTCTTAGAGCTGGGATGGTCATTTTGTCAGGTCTTATATCAACCCCACCGTTGAAAAAATGTTTAAACGCGCTACAGAACTGGTTAAGAATTGGTAATATAGTGTGCTGATAAAACAGCTTTTGGTTTGCATCTATATTAGCATTGTTTCCAGACTTAAGCAGTACGTAGGGAACTCCAATTGCTTTCGCAATATCTTGTTGGATTCTTTCAACACTGTTTTCAAAATCTAGTTCATCAAATTTCACATTTGAGAATTGATCTATCTTTAATCCTCCATCCAGTATAGCTGGATTTCTGGCGTTGTCAAAAATAGTTGTGTAGGAATTTCTCCAGCTCTCTAAAAGTCGCTCTTTTACTCGTTTACTTAAAATACTATCTGTAGTTAGTACAAATCCTGGTACAGCGTTGTTCTTAAAAAACTGCCTTTGGAAATTGATAAGATAAAAGTAAACCTCTAAAAGACGTTTAATTGACTTTAGTTTACTGGTTCCTCTGAATATGCTTAATTCGTTTTCGTTCATTATGTGTATTATTTCATGAGGTTCGAAAACTATTGCTTCACTTTTTGTAGTCTGCTTATTAAAATTGTAAAAATCTTGCGATTGCTGGTTAGATATAAGATAGTTATATTGTTTTACAAATGTTCGTTCGTCCGGCACGACCTCGACATCATTTGCAGGTAGAAGATATAAGTCATTTCTATCATAATAAAAGAACACATTACCATCTAGGAAAAAATCTAGAAAGGCACGTCTAAATAATCTAGCCCTGTCTTCGAAAGGGTTAGGTCTCTCATTAAGTATCTTATTTATCTTTTTACTTGGGGAACCGCCTTCAACTAAAAGAGGAATCTCTGTCAACGCATTTATACACATCTCAATAGATCTATTAACAATCTCTACCTCTCGGTAGGCTTGTTCAAAGTCGTGGGTATTCTCAGGACTTGCATAAGGTTCTAAAGAAGCTATAGATGGTTGTGCAGGGTTTAACTTTACAGATAACCACTCTCTCCATCCAGGTACTTGTTTTTGTGGGTTAGTTGCCATTCTTTTCCTTTTGAATATCTAGCCAGTTCTTAATCTTTGGTGCTAGATAATTCGCATACCTTTGTCCATAAACTGTGTGTAATCTGACGTGGTGAATTTTACATAGTGTGTATAAATTCTTATTTGATAACTTATCTTTTTCATCGTTAGCAAAATCTTCTCTTACCTGACTGATGATTTCAACTGTATCAACTTTTGTAATCTTATTAGTAGTACACCATGTATTAAATAACTCACTGAGTCCGTATAAGTGATGAAGCTCTAAGGATTCTTTGCCTCCACACACATAGCACTCGTCACGAATCTTGTAGTCTTTTTTAATAAAATCTCTAATGTATTTTATCGGAAATCTTTTTAATGATGTCATCATACCTTACTTTATTATCTTATGTCCAACCTAATTTTTTAAAGTTTTCTAAGACCTGCCATCTAAGTTTGTAGTGTTCGCTTTGCATATTTAATCCTACCTCATTCTCTGGTAGATTAAGAAACTCACCGCGAATAGTCGGTAAAGACTTAAGATTAAACTCTTGTCTTATTAAGTAACTTACTATTATATCATCCCCTCTTTTTGGGAAGCCATACTCTAAAAGTTTATCCTTAATAGCATCTAAAGAAGTTTGTTTAATACATATAACGCAACCTACTAAAAAGTCTACTTCTGCCTTATGATTAAAATGCCTTTCAAGTCCGAAATAATTAGTACTTCTATTAACTCCATTATAACCAAAAATTCCAGATATGTGAACACAATTTTTAATTAATTTTTCAATCGTTCTGGGATTTATAATTATATCGTCATCGAGCACAACTTTGTAAGGTTCGGGATATTCAAAGCATCTGATCCAACGTTCCATGCAAAAGTTGTTCTTATCATTATTGATAACATCTACATACTCATTAGAGTAGGTATGTCCTGCTAAATTATTTATAACTGTAATAGGGTAAAATTTATGGAGAGCTTTTATAATGGCGTTTACATTACCCCATCTTTTATAGCAAAGTATTACTATTCTAACCTGTGAAGACACTTATTGCACTCATTTTTTGGTGTGTATATATAGCATATCTAATTGCATCACACGGGTGGGAGCACCAATCATGAACTGGTTTAGGGTTATCAGTATTAGGATTCCATTTGTAACTACTCATGGCAGAAAAAGCATGGGCTCCTCCTTCAGTGTCAAACAATAGTCTATCTTGCTCTATTAGTGTTTGTACAGAAGAAATACCATCATTGACAGACTTGATAGCATTTTCACAATATATATCATAGTCATAAGCAAAATCTGCTTTTGTTTGTTGAGCGGCTGAATCAATGTATATAGCATCAATAGTCCACTCGTCTTGTTTTTCTCTAACAATCTCTGCTAACTCAGAAGTAGTAGATTCTCTAGAAACATACTCATCAATAATATAATAGTTTAATCCATCAAAACCAACTACTACAAAACAATTCTCATCTCTGTAACCAACATCTAAACCTCCAATAACTTCCACAAATCGTTCTCCAACATAGTCATTAATATGTTTTTCTTCATCTAAACCTTGGTAGATTTGATCTTCTGTAGTTGTCCATTCACATTCGTATTCTTGTAGGTACATGGCTTTTGTAATAGTTCTACGAGCTTCATCAATATCCTTTTCAGATAAAAGAGGATTTGATCTCCAGGTATGTATAGTACTACCCCAATCAGGGAACTCTTCGTCTGCTCCTCTATTGTAGTAATCAAAAAGATAGTTACCTTTACCTCTGGGTGTAGAAATCCATAAACAACGAGAATCTTTAAAGGTAGAAAGAGCTGGACGTAAATCACGAGTAAAGTACTCGTCATTTGTAATAATAGCCGCCTCATCAACAATCAGTAGATTTGCAGCACGACCAACTAAAGAATCTCTATTATTTGCCGAAAGTAATCTAAAAGTGCTACCATTGATAAGTTTTACTACTTTGTCTTTTTGATTAAAGCGGTCAACCTCAAGTTCCATCTGTTTAACCAGATCGGTAACATAGTCCCAGATAATTGATGATAAGGAAAAGTTTGGAGCTACAACCATGACTTGTTGTTTTGGCTCTAGTAGTTTTGCAAATGCAAGAATAGCAGCTGCATAGGATTTACCTGTTCTTCGTGCAGAAACAGTTACGAAAAAACGGTTACTCTCTAAACCCTCTACCATAGATCTTTGTGCTTCATTAAAGACTACAGGTATTGGTAATTTAGAACATAATTTATCGATACTTAGTTTGAAAAAACTCATCTAGGAATAAAGCTGTATATGGTGTAAACAAAGGCTACAAGACCTCCTGTAATAGCGCCAACGTACCAAAGTGTTCTAATAGAACTTTTACCACTTGTTGCAAGATTTTCTAAGTTGTTAATTTTCTCGTGCATAATATTTAAGGTTTTCATAATATGCTCATGACGCTCAAGACTAAGAGCGTCTAAAGTAGCTATAGAGAGCTTGTTTTCATTACTACGTTTTTGAATTTCATCAAGTTCTTGCTGAATCTGATCCAGCTCTCTAGTGTTATCAACCATGGCATACTACGTCTTTATGATATACTGAACTACCTGGTTAGGTAATGTAGTACTTACTGAAAAGGCGTCTACTGTCAGAGCACCGATGGTCAAAGCGGGCACTGTCAATGCGGGTATAGTTAGTGCTGGTATAGTCAGAGCAGGGACACCGTGTGTGTGATCTGGTATGCTCAAAGCAGGAATTGTCAAAGCAGGGACAGTAAGCGCTGGTATTGTTAATCCAGCTACTGGGAGTGCGGGAATAGTATGTTGGTGAGCAGCAACTGATAATGATGGTATGCTCAAAGCAGGGACTGTCAGTGCAGGTATAGTTAGTGCAGGGACTGTCAAGGCAGGGATACTCAATGCTGGTATAGTTAATGCTGGGACAGTTAGTGCAGGGATACCATGAGTATGCGAACCTACAGAACCGCCTGAGATTGTACTAACGTTACCAGATGTATCTTTACCACCTGATGATGCTGTTGAACCACCTGATGTTGAGAATGAAGGTGTTGTAGCACCTGAAGTACCAGTTCCAGTGTTTGATGTACCAGTATTTCCAGTTCCAGTGTTTCCAGTTCCGGTATTTCCAGTTCCAGTGTTTCCAGTTCCGGTATTAGCTGTGCCAGTTACGACACCTGCGTTATTTGTCGCATTATATCCAACTGTAGTTGATGTTGCGTTAGCAGTTATGACACCTGCGTTATTTGTTGCATTATAGGCAGTGGTAGTGCCGTTACCAGTATTTCCAGTTCCAGTGTTACCTGTACCTGTATTACCTGTGCCGGTTGTTATAGTTGAGTTTTGATTACCACTATTGGCTGTACCAGTATTACCTGTACCAGTGTTACCTGTGCCAGTATTTCCAGTTCCGGTATTAGCGGCTCCAGTCTGTACTCCACTCTTAGAAGCGGAAGCCATTACTGCCGAAGCTGCTGCTCCAGTAGTTCCTCCGTCTAAACTTGTGTTGTTGGTACCAAGACCTAGTGGAACTCTGTCTCTAAGATCTGGAACGTTAAAAGTTGAACTTCCGTTACCAGCTCCGTATGAGGTTCCTATAACTGCAAATAACCTAGCGTATGTACTTCTACTAACTGCTGAGTCATCACATTTTAACCAACCTGCGTTAGCGGGTAAGGTTGTAGAACCATATGCAACAATAGTACCAGCGGGAATAAGTTCCGCTCCACCTGCATTAGATCCATCATGAATTCGAATATTCTTGGTATCTGTATCTATTGAGAGTTCACCGACAGCGCCCGTAAATGAGTTGTTCTGGGTTGTGGTGCCTCTTCTGAATTGTAATTGGGTAGGCATTAATTAATCTCCTTTACGACAACGCGCCTAAATTTAGTGTTGCCAATGAACCTACTGGTTCATCTAATAAGTCTAGTAGGTCGACTCCACCTACGCTAACTGCAAACGAATCGACCGTATCTGTGTTTGCAGATGTTAGTGTGCCCATATCTCTGTCGGCAGCAAGAGTAGTCGCTGGGTTAGCTGCTACTCCACCGATGTTAGTTAACTGAGAACCATCACCGATAAAAAAGGTAGCCGCAACGTTGCTATGCACATCAACGTTTGCAAAGGCAACAGTACCATTAGCATTAGCTGATATTAGGTTATGGTTAGCCAAGCCTACCACTGAGGCATTGATACCTGTTAAACCTGCACCGCTACCAAAGAAAGTAGCCGCTATAACAGCATTGCCCGTAACAGTATCTTTACCTACATAAACATTACCTGTTGACGTACCATTACCAACTTGAACTGTTGCGTTGTCAAAAAGTTCAAATTTAGCTCTGGCGTCTCTACCGAGACCGCCAACTCTAGGGCTAATTTTTGTCGTCATTTACTTTCCTTTTACTATAACTTTAACTGCAGTGTCTGTCAATAAAATTTTGTTTTATGAAAACGCTCCTGCGTCAAATGTTGACAAACTTCCACTTGGGTCTGTACTCATATCAAATTTTGTTATGTCTGACACTTCAACATTAAAAGCATCAAGAGTTAAGTTAGCGCTATCTAATAAACCATAATCAGTATCTAATGAGCTGAATAGTTGTACACCTGTACCTGCAATACCTGATGCTAACTGAATTGAGTTAGCTAATTGGTGTGAGGTCATAGCTGCTGCGTTAGCAATAGTTGAGAATGTACTTCCAATGGCTGTTCCGCCAATGGTAATAGCATCTGCTTCAAGTGTGCCGTCAATGTCAGCGTCACCACTGATATCTAGTGAGCCTGCGTCTAACTCTCCAGTAAGTGTAATATTTCTAAAACTACCAATATCTTTATTAGCATCTACAACAACTGCTTTACTTGCAGCAACTGTACCTATGGTAACAACATCTAAACGGCCAAGCTCTGTCTCACTTAAGTTTGTAGAACCTAGAGTAAGTGCTGCAGCAGCGACGTTACCAGTTGTGGTAAGTGATGTAGCAGTTATAATTCCGACATCTAAATTAGATGCTGAAACTGGAGATAGACTTGTATTAGATTGTGGATCTTTGGTATCACTTAGTTTAAACGTTGAAGCGCTCTCATCGTAGAAAAACGCTGCATTACCTTGATTACCACGATTGAATAGAAAACCTACGTCTTGAGTTGGTGCTCCAGTCGCAGAGTTAGCTAACATAATCATTCTATCTTGAACAACTAAGTTTTCAGTATTAGATGTCTGTGTAGAACCATTTACAATAAGGTTACCAGTGATAACCAAATCGTCATTCATATTCACCTGACCAGTAAACGTAGCTCCTGCAAGAGGTGCTTTAGAATCTAGCTGTGTTTGTACATCGCTAGTAACACTTCCAAGATATCCAAGTTCAGTAGAGGTTACTCCGCTGGAAACTTCAATCTTACCGCCTGACCCAGATATAAGGGCTCTACTTGCAGTAAGGTTAGATGTTGTAACTGTAGAGATTGCTCCCGCCACGTTTGCTACTCGCCTAGCCTCAACTGCGGCTATTTCAGTATTAGCCCCACTTATAAGGTTGGCAGCGGTAATCGCTTTGGTCTCGTCAGCACTAATATCAACTATCGGTATCTGATCACCGTTTGCTGGAAAAGATAGATTCGAGAGTTCTGTAATTTTTTTATTAGCCAAGTCTCAAATTCCCTCCTGCTTGAGTCATTATATGAGTTCGGTCATTACCAGGATCTTGTTCGGCCATTATATAGTCTTGTTGTTCTAGTAATAAATTAAATCCGTCTTGTAAAGTTAACTCTTTATTGTCTTGAGTTATTATAAGATTCTTATCGACCAGTTGTCTAAGTATAAATTCTGAGTCTTGAGTTAAAATCAGTTCCGTACCGTTTTGCAATAAAAGGCCGAAAACATCTGCTAGAGCCGCTGCAGTAGAAGTGTCATTAATACTTACCGCGATATTCGCCTCACCATTATCGAGTGCAAGTGCAAAGGTCTCAGTTCCTTCTGTCGAAGAATCTGCTGTAACGCTAAAATTAAAAGTTTCGGTGGTTCCGACAACAAAGTTGCCTGTGAGAGAAGCACCTCCAATATCTGCGGAGGCTATTCCTGTAATTGTAAATGGAACGGAAGTTCCTGCATCAACGTTTGAAGTTGATAGTGTAATTGTAAAGCTCTGTCCTTCATTAACTGAGGCAGCACTTCTAGCTAAAGAGAAGCTCGCAGCCCCTGGTGAGGGTGCGGCCGCTCCAGTTACAAACTTAACTAGTCCTGAGCGTGATAGTGCGGATATACCAAGGGAGAGCCGTAACGCCATTACTCACGTTCGCTAACTCGTAATATTCCTGCTCCTGATGAGACAATCGCAGCTACATGACGATCATTATCTGATGCAATCTGCTCACTGCCTAAAGAAATGTCTACCATTGTAGAGGCAGGTAAAAAATGTCCGTTTGAGGCGAGTGCTTCTACAGAGCTATCTCCGGTCTCAATAAAGCAGTCTACGTTCGAAAATAACGTGACTACGCGTATACTATTTGATATTGCACTACTTCGTGCACTTGTAGATGATAGTGTGATACTCTGTCCTCCGCCTGGTCTAAAGCCTAGAACAGGTATTGGTGCGTTAGCATCATCTCTTGGTTGTTTACTCATGTTTGTCCTTTCAGCGCGCGGGGTACGTCATTTTTGACGCGAAAATTTTAAGTCTTAGCCGACTTTACTCCATGAGGTCTTTCATGAGTCGATCATAGTTGTTCACCTGTATAGCAACAGCTGGCCCATCTTTTTTAGGCTTAAGATTAGTTTCCACATCTTGTAGATGCTTCATCCAATCTAGTAGGTCTTTTTTACTATAGATGCCTGTTTCCATAGCTTCTTCGAGTTTTTGATCTATGACGCGATTGATTAGTGCAACACGCTTGACCCTATTCAAGTAGCCTTGCGTAGCAAATACGCTATCAATATAACTCTTTACTTCTTTTTTCTCTATAACGCCTGTAACACGATCTTCGCTAATACCATACTCCTCAGCTAGAGTGGCTATTGATTTGCCGCTAAGATAATCATTCGCAACAGATAGTACTACTGGGTCTAGAGCTGGCGTTTCTAAACTACGGTTTAGAGCGTCAACAGTTGTTATCGGTTGGACCTTTACGTTTGTCATGCTTAATTCTTTCTCCTGGTCTCCCACGGGGTCTTAATAATTCTTGATCATGGTGTAATGCGTGAAATAACAACACAAGTACCATGACGATTTTCATTCTATATTATAAACGATGGCCACTGTTTGGTCACCGATTCCGTATGGTGCAAAAAGTCCTTCGTCAGTGCGGAACTCTACGACGTTAGCGCTTTCCACTCCAAGATCACGATGTAGATTCGCGAACTTATCTATAACATCTAGTTCAACGTTGTTGGATAGCTCTTCGGCTGCGTCAAGCTGATCTTCAGCAAAAACATAGTTCCTTAGCTGGATAGTCATACTTCCAAACTTTTCGCCTGATCCATAGTGGGTACGATCTTCTCCACCTGCTAAAAATGTGATACTAGGGAAATCATTTAGTTCGTCAAGGTACTTGAATCGCTTGTGAACGTTCCCTGCGGCTACATCGCTATTAGCTTCTAAATCTGCTACAAGTGCATCTATAATCTGTGTTCTACGTGTTGGCATTTATATTCTCTTCCCGTTTTATTCCTTGAGCTGTAAAAGGTGTTCCAAAAACTTCCTCTAGCTCTCTTACAATAAGTCTAGCCATTTTTTGCAAATCATACTCTCCGCCACCTAACTGTCCGTTATCATTAGCCTTTGCTAGTTGTGCGAACATTTTCTTAATAATGTCTTTTTTAACTGTTTTTTCGTCAAAGACGATAAAGTTTTTCTCTAACCAATCTTTGTATTCTTTAAAAGTCAAAGGAATTTGTACACAGGCCTCGTATTGAGAAGACCTTGTTTCCTTAAATTTATAGTGTGGGTGAAAAGGGCAAGTCATAGGTAAACACTGACGTCCTTCCATATCTACTGGAATTTCCATAGCGTCATATGCTACTGGCGGCATGCCAGCCCAATAATAATTACCATCGTCATCTTCGTCACCGCTTGAGTTCCAGATAAGAGGACCGTACTTAAATTTTTCTTTTTGCATTGTGTACTCCATTTTGTATTATACACTCCCTCTAAGAGGGTGTCAAGATTCTCTCGCAATTTTCCAAAATTTCCCAGGTCGAGGCTCTGGAGAGTAGCCCGCAGATACAAACGAAACACAAGTCTTACTAACCGCCCTACCTAGGCCCCCGCCCGAAAAAACCCTTTAAAAACAAGCACTTAGGTCGTTAACATGTTAATAACTTTTTTGCTAAGTCATTGAAAACAAAGGAGAAAAAAATGCAAAAAAAGCACTTGCACCCCTTGACATTTAGGTCAAGAATGCTTATATATATAATATAAGAAACAAACAGAAAGGTTCTTAAAATGATTAAACAAATTACAATCTTCGACTTAGACGGAACAACTTTAGATTCCTCACATAGACAAGCAACATTGCCAAATGGCAATCTTAACCTTGCTCATTGGATAGAAAATTCTACTCCTGAAAAAATCTTTAATGATAAGGTTTTACCACTTGCTCAAGAGGTTAGACGCAGAAATAAAAAAGGCGACTATACTATAGTTTGCACTGCTAGAACGCTAACATTCGCAGATTTAGAATTTTTGCACCAAGAGGGCATCTTGGCTGATAAGGTTATCAGCAGACCACTTGGCAACAACGAAGATGATGCTAAGCTGAAAAGAAAACAATTAAATTCTTTTCTTTCACTAAGACAATTTAAACAAGCCAATAAGGTTATGTTTGACGACAATAATAATGTTAGGTCAGAATTGCGACAGATTGGAATTTCTGTCTTACACCCTAACAAATACAACACTAGAAAGGTTGCTTAATATGACTATAATTTTATCTTACCTATTAATTACATTCTTAGGAATATTCCTTGTTGATTTAACTTACAATATTATAAGAGGTTAATTATGAACTATAGATTAGAAAACTTAATAAGACTAAACGAACTAGCCGAGCAAATACACAAGCAAGGTTTAAAGGTTGCAGTTTTATTAGAGGGCAGAGATGGTGCTGGAAAATCAGGCACTATCAGAGATTTTACCCATTACTTGCCACCATACACATATAGAGTTATGAACTCTTTTATGCCAACTAAATCACTAATGGCTAATTGGTTAAAAGGTTGGTCTTTACTAATGCCAAATGAGGGCGAGATTGTTTTTTACGATAGGTCGCATTATTCAAGAGCATTGTTACAACCGATAATGAATTGGTGCAGTCAGCGACAATATGAAAACTTTATGAGCAAGGTTATTGATTGGGAGGTTGAGCAAGATACAATCTTTATTAAACTATGGCTTTCAATATCCAAGCAAGAACAAGATACAAGATTAAACAATAGAGAGATTGACCCATTAAGATATTGGAAATTTTCATCTAATGACAAAAAATCTTTATCAGCTTTTGACAAGGTTACATTACATAAAGAATATATGTTTACACATTGTCCAAAATGGTTTAACATAGATTACAATGATAAATCAATAGGCAGAGATACTGCTTTAGAAACTACAATATTGGAGTTAGAAAAATGCTTAAAATAATCGCAAGAATTTCAATCATTCTTTTTGGTTTGGCTATGTTACCCGTAGCCGACTTAATTTGGAATACAAACGCATTTAACCCATTTTATCTTAAAGAAATAATGGTTGCTAGTTTGGTTATGTCATCTATAACTTGCATGATTATTGCATTTTTTGAGGTTTAATATGAAGAAAAAAATAATCAGCTTTTTAATAAAAGCTTATATCGTTTACTCTATTATTTGCGATATTGTCGTAATTTCAGGCATAGGCTATTTAATTTTTAAATAGCCTTTCTGAGAATGATAATGAGAATCATTCGCAACGGCGCCAGCAATTTGTTCACGATTTGTTCTCATGAGCAAGGCGGGCCCGAAAGGAAGGGCCCCGCGCCGCTAAGTCATTGATTTTAAAGGCTTTTTTTACTTAACATGTTAATAACTTTTTTGCTAACCCTTTGATTTTAAAGGGTTTTTTATTGCATTTTTTTTGCCTCGCCCCCTTGACATTTGATGAAAGAATGCTTATATTAATACTATAGAAAGCAGAAAGGAATATTAAAATGCTTAAAAAAATAAAAAAAGATTTCTTCGGTTATATGGGATTAATCTTAATTCATTCATCAACTTTTCCAACTATTATTTCAAATATTGTTGGTAACTCAAATGAATTACCACCTTTGAACATGATTTTACTTTTGTTCTTTGGACTATCATTTTACTTGATTGATTCAATTAAAAAAGGTTTGGTTGTTTACATGATTTCAAATTGTATTGGAATTTTTTCTCAACTCACTCTTTTAGCAATTCTAGTTTTTGGAGGTTAATATGAAATTTTGGATAAAAGAAATTATTGCTACATTTTTTTTCGTTGTCTTAATGGCAGAAATTTATATCGCACTTATGATTTTAGGAGGTTAATATGATTATTCGAGCAAAACGCACTTTGGCATCAATGCACAATGAAAGAAATTTTTCTGCACTTGATAGACGAATTAAAGAAAAAGATACTAAAAAAATCTTTGTTAAAGGTTCAAAGGTTTCATCTGATAAGCCACAAAATTATCAGGATTACATAGACCAATTTATTAGCAGGAATTAGCATGACAAAATTAAAACTTATTCGTGAAATTGATAAGCTCGCAATGATGGGTTTAACTTGGAAAAGAAAAATTCAGCTTTTGTTTTGGGATAAAAAACGGCTTGAAAGAATTGTCAAAGTTTTGGCACAGAATGGCAATAGATGGGTAATTTAAGA
>TARA_R110001592_G_scaffold59905_4_pt1 | contig 20960 bp, 19 predicted proteins | sample TARA_R110001592 | Tara Oceans TARA_R110001592 (sample SAMEA4398387) | marine metagenome | biome: Polar Biome; feature: [SRF] surface water layer (ENVO:00010504); material: water (ENVO:00002006), including particulate matter (ENVO:01000060) such as... | depth 5 m | reverse complement strand
CACTATGGTCACCATCTTACTTCGCCGGAAGTTGTGGCGGTGCACCCCTTCACCGTAAAACTTTCTGTCACACGATATTATAAGAAAGTAAATTTATAGTTCATTTTGTTTGTTTATATTCCAAATAAAATAAGCCATCATTACCGAGTTCTTAACATTTGCTCATAGTCCTAAAAGTTTCACCTTGTCGCTTTGACATGTTCACTTTTTAGACATATATATAAGATGTAACATTTATCCATAAGAGGTATTGAATAGATGAATAACATGCATAGCCGAAACTGGGATGAAAAACGCGACTTCATACGCATGAAAGTCGATACACAAATAACACTCGCTGTTGATGATAGCGAAATGAAAGTTGAGGGCTATTGTCGAGATCTAAGCGGTACCGGGATGCTAATTGAAGTAGACCAAGAGGTCGGCACTGGCACCACATGCAGCACAACACTTCCTTCTAATAACGAAGCGTTCCCGTCTTTAGATGCAAAAGTTAAGGTTTTAAGATGCATCCCCTTAGGCGATGATAAATTCCAACTCGGCGCAGAAATTCTAGAGATAGCCAGCTGAGAATATTTAAAATATATGAGCACATACCAAGCCAGCCCCTAACAATGCGCTGGCTTTTTTGTGCTTACTTCAAGCCAGTGAAACAAAAATTCGACTTTTTAACTCGTTTCTTGAAGCCTGCAATATTCATCATTCATAAAGTTTGTTAATCTTTTGCCGCTGACTCGTCAAATAGTGGATAGAAAGTAGATAGATACGACGCATGAAGCCATAAACTTAAAAATTAACCCTTCTTGATGAGTATGTAAGTAATGGATAACAGCAGTAACATTGATAAAGAGTTGTCAGCCTATCAGGCACCTGAAGCCGAATTATTAGACCAGCATAATGACTTTGAATCAACGCCCTTTTTTCCGGTTTCTCTCACAAAACTTACGGTCATGTATCTCGCTACATTAGGTATGTATAGCGTGGTCTGGTTCTACCATAATTGGAAACTACAACAAAAAAATATGGAGAAAAAGATTCGCCCTGTCTGGCGAGCCATCTTCAGTATATTTTTCACCCATAGCCTATTCGAAAGAATCCATGAAAAATCCGAAGAACGTGGAATGGAAAACTGGGCCCATCAAGGCTTAGCGACATTATTTGTAGTCTTCATTCTCGTAGGCAGTATTTCTGATAGAATCTTTGAGAAAGTTGAAAGTCTTTCTGCATTTGCTCCCCTAGCCATCATCTTAAGCATGCTGCCATTACTCTCACTTTACCAAGCACAAAAAAGAGTTAACCTTATTAATGAAGATCTTGAAGGAAGACTAAATAGTAATTTTTCTGCCGTAAATATTATATTTATAGTTCTTGGCGCTTTATGGTGGGCTGCCATTATTTTTGGCTCATTTATCATGATGACCGAATAAAAAAGACTTACGTTGAATTTTTATAGCTTGTTTCAATTCATTCTGAAGCAAGCTACTCACCTCTTTTTCACGCCTAATAACTCTCTCCTCCTCCTACTTCTTCTTCCTCCTACTTCCCCCTATGATATACAGTCAAAGTGTCGCACTATTCTTGATTTGCAAATAACTATTGACTACACGCACAGAAAGCTCCGACGGCCTGCAAGTAATTAACCAGACACCTAATGCTTTCAAATGTTCGATTGCTTCCCTTGACTGGCGATTGTAATAATGAACTCCCGCATAACGTATTGCACTTTCAAAACCAACGATTGGCTGCTCTAATGCAGAATATATGGCATCCTCAACCAGGTTTGCCACTAAAACCAAATGCTTTTTCTGTAATAGGCGAATGGCAACAAGTAAGTCGTCTAGATCCTCATCACGAAGATTACTCACCAAGACAAGCAGAGAACGTTTACGGTTCAACAGACTGACTGATTGTGCAGCAGCAAGGTAATCAGATGCTTCATTAGAAGGATATAAATCATACATTTTGTTTAACAAGTGCTGGACATTCCTGGCACCTTTAAACGCGGGCACAAAACGGTCTTCCCCACCAAAACTGAATACGCTGACCGAGTCTCCTTGCTTCAATGCAATGTGCGACAATAACAAAGTCGCATTAAGCGAATGATCAAAATGACTAAGCTCATCATCCTGAGCTCGCATACGTCTGCCGCTATCTAACATGACAAGCACTTGCTGATCTCGCGCATCCTGATATTCCTGTGAAATCAACTTTTGAAAACGAGAAGACGCCTTCCAGTCAATTTGCCTTAATGAATCCCCTTCTCGATACTCACGCAACTGTAGAAAGTCCATGCCTTCGCCTCTTCGGGCTTTTTTCTTGATACCTAGCTGAATGGTTTGATTATCGGCATGTAAAAGTGAGTAACCGGCAATAGCGGCAAAGTTAGGGTATACCCTAACTTTAGACCTCGCATCCAAGGTATAATTGATAGTCCATAAACCAAAAATACTCGCCCTTTGAAGGTCAAGCTTTTTAAATTCATACTCTCCACGCGCAGTTGGTTTGACTTTATAAACTACGCTTGAGGTTTTTCCTGGCTGAATCCTTAACACTAGTTCCGGGTCGCGCACATAAAAAGAAGCCGGACTTTCATCGCGTAATGTCACAAACAATGGATAATGAAGCTGACTTCGAAAATTTAAAGCGACTTCAATAATTTTTCCAAGAGATAAATTGGCTGAAACTTTTCGCTCAAACTCTACTCTGGCGGGCAACCAAGACAGGGCCAAATCAGCTATGGAAGCTAGCAATAACAGTACAAAAGCAATGATAATCACCATCTCGATCGAAGCCATATCGTCTGGTTGGTATTGCACTACCACTTCCAACCCAAACACCAAACATATGACTAAGAAAGCAACAATCAGCAAGAGACAACTTGGTTTCGCTTTATTAGGCTTCATTGGCGGGGTGCTTTTATTTCATGCAATATTTCTTGTAAAATTTGATCTGCGTTCACGCCTTCAATTTCCCTGTCTGCACTTAAAAGCACACGATGCCGCAAGCTTGGAAGCGTAAGTGCTTTAATATCATCGGGCGTGATATAGCTCTGACCATTAATCAAAGCACGCGCTTTTGCTGCCTTAATCAAATAAATACTGCCTCTTGGCCCTGCACCCTTGACTAAGCCAGGCCATTCTCTGGTCGCACGAACAATTCGCACAGCATAATTCAATACCTGCTCATCACAGACGATATGATCCGTTAATTTTCGAAGTGACATTAATTGCTCTGCACTGAGCACTTTTGGAAGGTCTTCTAAATATTTTTTATTCGATCTATCTGCCAGACTTAAATTTTTGACCAACCTTACTTCATCATCAATGTCGGGATAAGATATAAACACCTTCAGCATAAAGCGGTCTATTTCCGCTTCGGGTAAGGGATAAGTACCTTCTTGTTCTATTGGATTCTGGGTAGCCAAGACCATAAAGGGCTTATCGACAGGATAGCTATATCCATCAATGGTCACGCGTTGCTCCTCCATCACTTCCAGCAAAGCAGCTTGGGTTTTAGCCGGCGCTCTATTAATTTCATCTGCCAGTAATAAGTTTGTAAAGACCGGCCCTTTTCTGACGACAAACTTCTTGGCATCCATATCAAACATGGAGTGTCCAGTAATATCACTGGGCATTAAGTCTGGAGTAAATTGGATACGCCCAAAGTGACCACCAAATAATTGTGAAAGCGCTCTTACAAGCAGTGTTTTCCCTAATCCGGGCACGCCTTCAATCAATACGTGACCACGGGCAAGCAATGCCACTAATGTCTGCTCAATAACTTGCTCTTGCCCAATCAACACACCTTGCAATTCAGACTTAATACGAACAATCAGTGCATGTCCATCTGCTAATTGCTGAGTAGATACTGACGCTACATTCATAGTTTTCCCTCGATATGTTTTAACGATTTCATTAATACAATAAAATTTTGTTCGGTGAGTGTTTGCGATTTTATGATATCGGTTAGCTCAAGCATCGAAATATTAATGTCTTTAATCGATAGCTGTGTCGCCTTGGCAATTAATTCGCATTGTTGAGTTTGGCTTTTGCTTTCAAAACTCGCATTGCGTAATAGCATTTTTTTCTTAATTGAATGCTGTACCGTTTCAACTAAGAGCCAGCGTGTTGCTTGATGACGCCAAAGGAATAGTGAGCTCGCCTCAATATGCTCGAGTATTTTACGTCTATTCAATGGCTGTACTGGCGTCACGCTGCCAAAACGTTGGCCAAAATGCCATACCGTTAGAACAATAAAGATGATAAGTCCGAATAAGAAGTAGGGGTAATTTAGCCAAACAAGTTGAACTAAAGAAGGGCTATTACGATTAATTAAAAACCATACATGTTCGGCGTTTCCAGCAAAAAACTGTAAAAAATAAGCATTATCAAAACACGCAATATAGTTATTTTTCCAAGCATCAAGACCCGATAAAAACGTCACGACACCATCACCATAATATGCCTGGATTATTTGAATACCTAGATCATTAGATGACCAAAAGAAAAATTGATCTTTGACTTCTTCATCAAAACTCAAGGCGTTACTTGAGTTAAGTGCGAGCTCGATATCAAGCTCGTCATATATATTCAAAAACAAACTATTTGTTAACAGCTGACAATCTGTTTGCGGGTTCCAGCGCTTAAGTTCATCATTAACAGAGTCCTGCTTATTAGCATCCCCTTTATTCTCAAGACTATGCTGAGTGTCACTATCTATATTACTATCCATATTACTATCTGTATTATTTGGCTCATCGCCACTTGAGTGTTCTTCAGAAAAGTCACCCTCTACCGGAAGCACGCCAAATGCTTCAAAAATAAAATCTTTTCGAGACTCAACTGACGATAAAAATGGATTACTTGCAGTAACGATGAGTCTACCACCTGACTCTACCCAGCTCAGTAATTTATTCGAACGAGATTCTGAAATAGCAGCATAACCATCACTTATAACGATCAAATCCCCCACCGAAGGGAAAGCTTTAATCTCAGATTCACGATCTATATATTGAGTTGAAACCGGCGCATCTAAACGCGTATAGCCTTGCTCCACAGTCGAAGGAATATCAAGCATGTCTAGAAACCGCTGTGCAGCTAAATACTCCTGGCGCTTCACTTCGGTGGTCGGTCCCAGATCAATATTTTTCTCAAGCCATTCAATTTTTGAATAAAATAAATACGAAGCTACGATTAAAAACACAACAAGCACCAGCAAAGAAACACGAGTTAACTTACTCACGATGATGTTCCTCACTAAGCTCACTAGCCTTCATAACAGATAAACCTAAAACCCGATTCCAATCACGACAAAGTGCTTCAACTTTCTCTCGGGAAGGCTCTATATGACCATATGCCAATTCACGCCAAGATAAGGTAAGAGATGAAAAATATGAAAAGATAGATTTAGACGTATGTGACTTGGAAATAGCCAAACATTCCATCTCAGTATTGCTTGAACTAAATGGCACTCGATATTGAAACAATAATGCGGTGATCGTTGCCCGATAAAGCAAACTTAAACACTCTCGGTAATTACCCTTGTTAATTAATGCTAAGGCTTCTGACTCAATATCACTTGGCAGCTGATCTTGCCTAAGATCTAAACCAAACATGGTCTTGGGCATATCAAAACGTTCTGACTTTTCTTTTTCAGAGAATACTAATAGTTGAGCTAGCCAGGAACGATAACGAACAATTAAATAAATAAGAATTGAAATAAAAGTAAGCCAAATAATCACTTCAATACTGGATGCAAAAAACATCAGAAAAGATTTTAAAAATGGAGGTATATCGGGCTTAGACTCGTCTTCCTGTTCCTTTTCAAAATCCCAGTCATCAAGCCACTTGGGAACACTAAAGCTTTGCATTTCATGAAAATCAGGATGCTCAAACACCTCAAGAATAGATAACTCTGCCTGCGCAACTTGCTGACATGTTTCACTTAAACAGCTTATTTCTTCCTCTACCACAGTTTGCGCATACGCTTCATTTCGGGGCATTAAAACCAAGCCCAGAAAACATAATGCAAACAGCGCAATGGAAGGAAGATTCACCGACTTATCTGAGCCAGAAGCATTAGACACCTTTTTACCAGAGCGCAAAACTTGCTGTGCATGCGAACTGGCAATTTCTTTAAAACTTAGCTCGATATCCCACCCTTCTAGTTGTATGCGGCGATTGATATACAACATAAAACCACTCGCCACGTAATATGGTGCCACCAAGGTCACGCAGAGATAATATATTATATTGGTTAACCAAAGCTCTTCAGCAACAAGGTCAAGCCATGAGAGTTCAATAGATGACGGTACAAACATCATAATAATCATGAATATACCAATCATCATGACCGTTTCCACATGAACCAAAATCACCGTTAACCAAGTGGCGGTATTAGCAGTTTGCTGATGTAGAACAGCTAAGCGTTTTTTTCCTTGTTGAGCACTTAGTCTTTCCAATTGAATAAGGGATAAATCCAAGGATCGGGTAAAGCTTATCCGGCGCCAGGTTAATGACGAAAACAGTTGGCGAAAAGCATAATTTGGTAGCGCCTTAATCGCTGCTTTCCAAGTCATTTCATTGCCAAAAATACCATAACTTAAAATATATAACTGGGTTCGTTCAAATAAGGGTTTTAACCACCAAATGATCAGCGAAGCATAATCCCATAACGGATCAATTAAGCTCATCAAAAGAAAAACCGGTAAACTCACGACCACCCAGCTTATTAACATCGTTTGCCAAAATAGAGGAACCAGCCTGAATCCTAAATCTACTGACTCCCAATTTTTCCGGATCCTTGGTGTAAAAATCAACCGTTCAAGATTCAAAACGGCTTCCCTTTCCGGCAAAAGCCAGATAAAAACAAACCAAAGCCCAGAGCACAGCGCCTACACTATATTTAATCATTGGAGCCAAAGAGTTTATTGAAGACCAGTAAGCCTCAATAAAGGCCGCAAATAACAACATAATGGCCGCACCGATAATCAGCTTAATACTCTCTTCAGAAGCCTGACGAAGTGAAGCTAGCCGGGAAAGATTTTTAGGCGATAACACCGATAAGCCCAGTTTTATACCGGCAGCGCCAGCAATGGTAATCGCCGTTAATTCGAAGGAGGCGTGGCCAACAATGAAGGGAAAAAATGTCACTTCATAATTAATCGATACGATATGTGCGGCTAAACTGCCTATTAATACACCATTAAAAACAAGATAGAAAATTGCGCCAACAGCCAGCAATAAACCTGATGCGAAGGTTTGAAAAGCAATCCCGATATTGTTGTAAATATAATAACCAAACATCGCCAGATCGGTATCTGATTGTCGTTCTCGACCAATCTTATCCAAAACGGGGTCATACATCGCTTCATATTCAGTTAATTGCATAGATGAAAGCACACTATAGATCAGCTCCGGATTCAAGAGCACCAAAGCGAACATAAGGATAGCAGGAAGGTAAAAAATGGCCGTCGCTACCCAGAAGACAAATGCATTGCGTCGTAAACAACAAGGAAATTCAGCCAAGACAAATTGAATAGCTTGAAATAAAAAAGCAGTTTTACGTTGATATAAATGCTGATGGCCTTTCATCACCATATAATTCAATCGATTAATAATCCGCGCACTATATCGACGCTTTTTAGCTATAGCAAGATGATTACATACACGTCGATAAGCAGAGCTAAATTGACCTAGATCTGATACTGCCTGCCGATCTTCATCAATGCCATTTTTTGAATCTAAACCGGAAATTAATAACTCAAAATGTGACCAGAAGTCCTGATATCTTAGTTCAAACTGCTCCTGTTTCATCAGCAAGGCATTCCATTATTTATGCACAAACAACCCAAAATAAAAGTGTTCAACATTACACCTTATCGTCCCATCAATTTGTTCGCAGAACGTTTCAAGATCTCACTTGTTTCCTGATCTGCTGAGCCCACTAAAGGACTCAAAATTCTAGCTAATTCAACCTGCCTCGCCATCGAAAAAAACTCAGCTCGCTCACCAAATTCAATCACTGCTTTTTGGTGTTCAAATGAAAGAGCCTGTATTTCTTTAGGCAACACAAAATGACTAAAGGCCTGATTGGTCTTGGTGTTTTCTCGCACTAAGTCTTCACGATACACAACAACCGTTCCTGCCGATAAATCTCCCAAACGCTTAAACTTGGAATTCAAAGAAATTGTGACTATTCCGACAAAATAACCAAGAGGCATAAAGTCCACGACACGTAACAAATTTCGCAGCATGGACGTAGAAAACCGCAGGGGTGTACCGTCATCATTTAACACCATCAATCCGAGCGCTTTCTTTCCGGGCGTGACACCATTTCTGTATACTTCAAAAAAAACCGGATAGAACCATTCCGCGATAAAAGATAAAACAAGCATGATCCCTACCCCGACTGATCCGAAAAACATCAAAACAATGCCGATTATAAATAGGAAAACAGCCCGAATGGATAAATCAATCAGATAGGCAAGCACTCTTGGACAAAGACCTGCGGGGGTAATAATTATTTCGACGCCTTCCGGAGTCTCGACTGCATAGGAGGTATCAACAGATTTACTATAAGATTGGACACTAGTCATGTGCTTTAAAATTACACCCCTTTACAACAAGGTCGAGCAACGGAAGAAACTGGAAGCCTTTTCTGCGAATAACAAGACGCGAATTTTAGTCATAAGTGCGCCACATTAAATAACTTGAGCCAAAGGGTACACTCATGGTTCGACCAAAAACCAATGAGAGACAACTTATGAAAAAGCGTTATAGCCATCTGACTCAAGAAGAAAGATACCAGATTTGGTCGGAGAAGAAAGCAGAAGGTTTCAAGTTGTTTTAGACAAACTGATTACGCTCATGCGTATTGTCGAATTTCCAGCCACCCTCAAACCATGGTTAACAAAGGACACAATCCGCTTATTGCAATTCAAATGGCTCTTTCGGCTGAGCTTAGGGGGTGTTAGCAGGGGGTAAGTAGTTACGCTTTTAGTTATCAGGCCAAATATCTTCCTGCCAAAACCTAGGCGCAAAGACTTGAACGCCTTTGGCTTGCATGAAACTACCATTACCCTTATACCGCAACTCAAAATCAGGATAAACGAGTACAATCAAGAAAAAAGCTGATATAAGTAAAAGCGCTCTCACGCCAAGCACCTCAAATTTGAATTTATTTTGCTTACTTTCTGCAACTAACTCGAAACGTCCTCTCATTAAAATACTAATAAGCGGTGAAAGACAAATTACCATCAAAAGCTGCGTTAAAGGAGCCACCCATACCCCACTAAACATCGACACACCTGCAATAGTAATAAGCGACCAAATAAAAGGAAAACAACTTATAATTGTATTTGAATCAGTGATCGAAAGTTTTTTATACAGTGTAAAGCAAAGTTTTGTCGCTAACAAAACGAACACGCCCAATACAACAACACCGTATTCTAAGCCAATTTGAATAATCAAATTATGAGGATGAGCAAAACCGTAGATCGACACGAAAGAATAATGAAGAGTACCAACACCAAAGAGCCAATTATTTTTCAACAATTCAAATGACTCCATCCACAGATCCCAACGCCCTGAACTATTTAAGTTAATGCGAACAGGTGCGACCTCTGCCCCTCCCCACCAGATAGGAAAACCCTTTAGACAAATCAGATAAAAAGTAAAGCCAACAAACACCACCCAAAAAAAACGTTTAACGTATATTCTATAATTTTTGGAAACCACAAATACGATAAGTGCAGCAATACATAAGCTACCTAAGCCCGCTCGCGCACTTAAAAACAACAAGATAGATATAGTTAAAACAGATACAATTGTAGCAGCGTTACGAATTGAATGTTTGTCAGACTGGATTGATAAGGCAAAAATAAACGGGAAAAACAACACCTGAAGATGATTCAAAAATCGAATATTTGAAAAATGATGTACGAGCACTTCACGCTCTATACTTGTTCCAGAAAAGACTCCTGCGAAAAAGCCAACAAAGAACTGAAAGTAATATAGACCAAGCCCAATAAGCCCAGCGTATGCTATAGCTACATTAACGAATCTAAGATTGCTAGATGCGTATAGAGATAGTATCACAGCAGAAATGACTAATAAAAGATCATTAACAGCACCTTTAGCTGCAACGAGTGGATAACTAGCGCTAGCAACAGAATAAATAATAAATAGCAGGCCAACTATAAAAAAAACTTTCACTACTGCAAACTGCTGAGTCCACACTATAGACAACGCATGAATAATTCGGGTCGAAAAAGAACAAGAAACTAATATAAACACAACACACAATAATTGCACTACTCTGTGCAAATCGTAAATTCTGAAACCAATAGGAAAACTAACGTTAATCGTTATGACGATTAACGTTAAAGGAAATATAAAGATTAGTTTATTCATAGGAACACAAAAAAGGCTGCCTAAGCAGCCTTTTTCATTAATACTATCGTTTATGAACGACAGCTAGAAGGAAGATACTGATCCGCAACAGTCGTTGCATTAGCTGCACCAGAACCAGATGAACATGAAACGCTCAAGCCATTAGTACTTCCAGAGTATCTAAAAGTAAGCCTACTATCAGTACCTGCGCCTGTAATAGAACCACCTAAATCAATCAATGTCATTTCTACTGACATATTGTCATCATCATCTCTCGTAATCGTTACAGCAGAAACGGTTGGCAGTGCAGTCAAAGAAGTATCAAGTTGACTCATAATTCCTGAAGTAGTAGTAGGCATCTCTCCTTCCGCAACATATGACTCATAAATTGTTGCTTTTGCAGCTGCAGCTGCACCAACAGGCTCAGCAACTTTAGCACGAATCGTATAATCCTGATATGCAGGAATCGCAACTGCTGCCAAAATACCGATGATCGCAACCACGATCATTAATTCAATTAGGGTAAAACCTTGCTGATTTTTGTTCATGTTTTTCATAGACTTTCTCCAAATTTTATAAAATATGACCGCCTGCTTTCATATTCAAGCGTGCCTGACATTAAACATAGCAGAGCTTGTGCCAAGTACAAATATATTTTTAAAAATATTAATTATCAGTAAGTTACACCATCAAATTAAAATTTTCCTAAAAAATAAATAAGGGTGCTTAAGCTGCATTTATGTCAACTACTGACAAAAATTGTCAATTCCTTTCAAGATAACCCTTAAGACCTCTACTTGTATTCTCGGTATTTAGCCGTCTAAGCTGCTATTTAAGAATTATTTAAGAATTATTTAAGAGTAAGGGTCTTATCTTTGCATTAGAAAAATATTCATTTCCTTTTAAAAACACAAAGATACACTACACTCTTCTTTATATATTTGTAATTTCTCTTACAATAAGCGTTGTTCCACACCCTTTATATACACAAACACCAGATAAATTCCATGACAGCAGACAACATTACACTGACAGGTTTGGCACGAAAATTTGTTCTTGATCAAATTATTGATGAGCAAAGCGCCAAAAAAGCTCAGGTCTATGCAAAAGAAAATAACATTTCCTTAATCACCCATCTCGTAAATTCAAGCATAGCAAAAGCACAGGATCTTGCCTTTTCAGCCGCACAAGAATTTGGTGTGCCTGTTTTGGATCTATCCGCTTTCACGATTGAATTACAGCCAGAAAAAATAGTGGATGAAAAATTAGTCCGAAAACATAGAGCACTGCCACTCTATATAAGAGGCAACCGCTTATTCATAGCCGTTTCTGACCCTACCAACATTAATGCCCAAGATGAACTTAAGTTTCATACCGGTTTAAGTGTTGACGCTGTGTTAGTTGAAGACGACAAGCTAAGCCAAGGTATAGAAAAGTATTTAGAGTCTCAAGATACCACGATGGGTGATCTTGATGACGCCGACCTGGAAGGTTTAGATGTTGATCAACAAGAAGATCGAGATAAAGAAGTCAATACCAGCGATACTGAAGATGCGCCAATCGTTAAGTATGTCAATAAAATGTTATTGGATGCCATTAAAGCGGGCTCTTCAGACTTACACTTTGAGCCTTACGAGAAAACCTACCGGGTGAGATACAGAACAGATGGCATTCTTCATGAAGTGTCCAAACCATCGATTAAATTAGCGCCTAAAATTTCTGCTCGCTTGAAAGTAATGTCACAACTGGATATCTCTGAAAGACGTGTGCCACAAGATGGCCGTATAAAACTAAAGCTTTCTAAAACAAAGTCTATCGATTTTCGTGTCAACACCCTACCTACTTTATGGGGTGAGAAAATCGTGTTACGTATTCTTGACTCTAATAGTGCCAAAATGGGTATTGATGCGCTGGGTTATGAAGCGGAACAAAAAGAACTATTCATGGATGCATTAAAGCAACCTCAAGGCATGATCCTGGTAACAGGCCCAACAGGTAGTGGTAAAACAGTATCTCTTTATACCGGCCTTAACATTCTAAACACCCCTGAAACGAATATTTCAACGGCTGAAGATCCTGTTGAAATAAACCTGGAAGGCATTAACCAAGTTAACGTCAATACCAAGGTAGGTTTAGGTTTTCCTGAAGCCTTGAGGTCTTTTTTACGCCAGGATCCTGATGTGGTCATGGTGGGTGAGATTCGCGACTTAGAAACCGCATCGATCGCCATTAAAGCAGCACAAACCGGCCACATGGTCATGTCAACTCTGCATACTAATAGTGCCCCAGAGACCCTGACACGTTTAATTAATATGGGCGTACCTGCCTTCAACATTGCCACCTCTGTCAGCTTAATCATTGCTCAGCGCCTGGCTAGAAGATTATGCGCAAACTGTAAAGAACCATTAACTGTTCCAAAAGAAACTCTGGAAAAGGAAGGGTTCACAAAAGAACAAATTGATACAGGATTTACGCTGTATGGTCCGAAGGGTTGTGATAAATGTAGTAATGGTTATAAAGGTCGCGTAGGTATTTATGAAGTCGTTAAAATCACACCGGCTATTTCAGAACTTATTATGTCGGAAGCAACCTCAATTGAAATCGCAAAACAAGCAGAAATTGAAGGCTTCAACAACCTTAGAAAATCGGCTTTAGTAAAAGCCATAGAAGGTGTAACCAGTCTTCAAGAAGTCGAACGAGTGACAAAGGATTAAAATATGGCAACTAAAATCGAAAAAAATGCATTATTTGCATGGGAAGGCACTGACCGTAAGGGCAATAAAACAAGCGGTGTTGTGAACGGCGCGAATATGGCTGTTGTCAAAGCCCAGCTTCGTAAACAAGGTGTAAAGCCATCCAAAGTCAAAAAGCAAAGTAGTTCCCTAGGTGCTAAAAAAGGCAAGAAAATAACGCCTTTTGACATTGCTATATTTACACGCCAGTTAGCGACTATGATGAAAGCCGGTGTGCCACTTATTCAATCCTTTGATATTGTGGCAGATGGTTTGGAAAACCCGACACTGAGAGACCTTGTTCTTGAAATAAAAAATGATGTCGCCGCAGGTAATAACTTTGCTGGCGCGCTGAGAAAGCACCCTAAACAATTTGATGACCTGTTTTGTAACCTAGTCGATTCAGGTGAAAAGTCGGGCGCCCTGGAAACCATGTTAGACAGAGTGGCAAATTACCTTGAGAAATCGGAAACCTTAAAGAAAAAAGTCAAGAAAGCGATGAGCTATCCTATCGCGGTCGTAGTGGTAGCCTTCATCGTTACCACGATTCTCTTGGTAAAAGTTGTACCTACCTTTGATGCCATGTTCAAAGGCTTTGGTGCTGACTTACCCGCATTTACACAGTTTGTCGTTAAGCTATCGGAATGGATGCAGGAATATTGGTTGATTGCAATTATATCAATTGCGGCAACTATTTATATATTTAAAGAAGCCAAAGTCCGCTCAGAAGCCTTTAGAGATTGGTTAGATCGTTTTATGCTTAAACTACCCGTTGTTGGGGAAATTATTGATAAATCATCTGTTGCCCGCTTTGGTCGTGTTTTATCTACCACTTTCGCTGCTGGTGTACCTTTGGTAGATGCGCTTGACTCCGTTGCTGGCGCAACAGGTAATGTGGTCTACAGAAAGGCGGTATTTAAAATTCGAGATGAAGTGTCTTCAGGTACTCAATTACAGTTTTCTATGAAGGCGACCGGTGTCTTCCCTTCCATGGCAGTACAAATGGTAGCAATCGGCGAAGAATCCGGAGCATTAGATGCCATGCTAGATAAGGTAGCTACCCACTTTGAAGATGAAGTTGACAACTTAGTCGATAACATGACGAGCCTTATGGAACCGATTATTATGTCGATACTTGGGGTACTGATTGGTGGTTTGATTATTGCCATGTACCTGCCTATTTTCCAAATGGGTCAAGTTGTATAAGTTATAGGCTTCTCGGGACTTAGTTCTTTGAATTAGAACCTGCCTTAAAATTTAGTACCGTAAAAATTAGTTCAATAATAAACAGATTAAACCTTTTGCCCACTTTACTACCCTAGTAATCTGGGCAAAGTTATTTTAATTAATCTCTTTTATTTTTTTAATTAACACACTATAGATTTCAGTTACTGGATCAAAACATGCAAGATTTTTTTCAATTGCTCAACGCCCAAACCACCCTATTATTTTTCAGCGTATTTATTTTGGGCTTGTTAATTGGCAGCTTTTTGAATGTCGTTATTTTCAGAGTGCCGAAAATGCTGGAGCAGGAATGGCACCTGCAATGCGCAAGCTTTCTTGAGGATGAAAAGAAAGTCGCTGAACTTGAATCTCAAGATAAAATTACCTTATCTAGCCCGAATTCGACTTGTCCAAAATGTCAGCATGCGATAAAGCCTTGGGAAAATATTCCGGTCATTAGCTATTTATTTTTGAAAGGAAAATGCAGCCAATGTAAATCGTCAATTTCTATACGCTATCCACTTATTGAATTGACAACTGCATTATTATCACTCATCACTATATTTTATTTTGGCGCTAGCTACGCGGGGCTTGCAGCGTTATTTTTAACCTGGTCTTTAATAGCGTTAACGATGATTGATGCAGATACCCAGCTTCTGCCCGACAACATGACACTTCCATTAATTTGGCTAGGCTTAATCCTTAATACCGTTAATACCTTCACTTCATTGGAGTCTGCCCTTTGGGGGGCCATATTTGGATATTTAAGCTTATGGAGTGTCTACAAGCTTTTTAAGCTTCTCACCGGTAAAGAAGGCATGGGCTATGGTGACTTCAAATTATTAGCCGCATTAGGGGCTTGGTTTGGCTGGCAAGCACTGCCTATTATTATTCTTGTGTCATCAGCGGTAGGTGCTACCATTGGAATTGCTATGATTTTAATCAAAGGCAAGGATAAAAATATCCCTATCCCCTTTGGGCCTTATTTAGCCATTGCAGGCTGGATTACCTTAATCTGGGGCGATAAACTAAAACATATTTGGCTAGGTTAAAATAAGGATAGGCATGTATATTGTCGGATTAACCGGTGGCATAGGTTCTGGTAAAACGGCTGCCTCAGATATATTTAAGTCCTTAGGTGTCAACATTGTCGATGCCGATATAGTTGCTCGAGAGGTAGTTGAGCCTGGACAAGCCGCTTTAGCTGAAATAACCAAGTATTTTGGAAAAGATATCCTTCTGCCAGATAATAGCTTAGATCGAGCGAAATTAAGGCTTAGAATCTTTCAAGACCCAGAAGCTAAAGCTTGGCTTGAACAATTACTCCACCCTATTATTCGTAAAGAGATTCAAGAGCAGTTAATCAATAGCGATTCTGCCTACTCTATTCTGGTTTCACCTTTATTATTTGAAACAGATCAATCTTCCATCGTTAATCGCATACTGCTTATAGATGTTCCAGTTAACACTCAATTAGTAAGAGCAGCAGAACGCGACAGCAATTCTCTTGAGCAAATTCAAAAGATTATAGACAGCCAACTACCTCGAGATGTTAAACTTTCAAAAGCTGATGATATCATCTGTAATGATCAAAGCTTATTAGACTTAGAAGCAAAGATTAAAGATAAACATGCCTTTTACTTGGAACAAGCCCATGAGCACAATTCTTGAAGTTAACTGCCCTACATGCTCAAAGAAAGTTGTATGGCAAGAAGCAGCAACCTTCCGTCCTTTCTGTTCCGAGCGCTGCCAACAAATAGATTTAGGTGCATGGGCAGATGAATCTTATGCCATTCCAACAGAAGTTAAAGATGAATGGGAGCTAGCCGAGCAACAAGCTCTAATAGAAAATGCATTTAACACTTCTTCAAACAATCAAAACCACTAAAATTATTTATGATAAATACAGACGACAACAACGAAACAATAGCCTCTCCAAACTGTATCTTTTGTCAGATCTCAACAAAATTACTACCATCGTCAATTGTCTATGAGGATGCAGATTTCATTGCATTTATGGATGCCTACCCCTTAACACCCGGGCATTGCTTGGTCATTCCAAAAAAACATTTGGTACGTCTAGAAGCCTTGAACGCCAAGTCCAGAGCCAAGCTTTTTAATATTGGTCATAAAATTATTGAAGCTCAAAAAAAAGCAGGTTTTGGAATACAGGGGACAAATTTACTTATTAATGATGGTAAGGCTGCAAACCAGACAGTTCCTCACTTACATCTCCACCTCATTCCTAGAGAAAATGGAGATTTATTGAAATCATTGCCTAAATTATTTTTACATATCACCGGATTATTTGGATTGAAAACCTCTCGCGCTAAACTTGATTCTCAAGCTGAGTTAATTACTAAGCAGCTTTAAAAAGATCTTCTTATCGAAACGAATATATGTTAAATCCCAGCATAAGCATTAAGCCCATTGGAATCGTTCACTCTCCATTTAAAGAGAAATTTGGTATTCCCAGACAGGCATCCCTTATTAAATCCTGTTCAGCAACGATAGAATTGTATAAACCTTATTGCAATCCAGACTCAGTTAAGGGCTTGAGTGAATTTTCAGATATTTGGTTGATTTTTGGTTTCCATCAAAATAATAAGCATGAATGGCGCCCTTTAGTCAGACCGCCTCGCTTAGGTGGAAATGAAAAAATAGGCGTATTTGCTAGCCGATCCCCTTTTCGTCCAAATGGCTTGGGCTTATCCAGAGTTAAATTACGAGAAGTCATCGTTAAGGACAATAAAACCAGCCTATGTATAGCTTGCCCTGATATAGTCGATGGAACCCCTATTTATGACATAAAACCCTATATACATTATGCAGATTCAAATAATCAAGCTTTATGCGGTTTTGCTCAAGAAGCACCTAGCACAGATATTTCAGTGATATTTAATCCAGCTGTCTTGCTGGAGATTAAGAATCTGGAAACATCAAAATATGAAAATTTACAAGAAATAATCATCGAGATCTTGAAGCAAGACCCTGGCCCAGCGTATACAGATAAAACTACAATAAAACGCTATGGTTTCAGATTGTTTGATTTGAATATAGTTTGGGTTCAAACTGAAAATTTAATCACAGTCATACAAGTCCATAAACTTTAAACGTATTACTTTTTGGCCAGTATACTTAAGGCTAAATTGACTTGTTGTATAAATTGCTCAAAGCCATCAAATTTTGTCAGCGTAAGTTCTTGTGATGTATTACCCATATCCGAATAGATAAACCCTATCATTTTATTATCTACCTGAAGAGGCGCAATAAAAAAATTTTTCTGCCCGGTAATTCCTAGAAACTCAGAACCTAAATAGTTTGAAATTTCTCGAAATTGCTCCCCTCCTACCCAGACAATTTGCTCACGTTGAAATAATTGATAGAGAAAACCTAAGTGGTTTTTTTCAAAGCGAACAATAAACTTTCCTTTCCAACTTTCGGTACCTTGACCTGCTACATACTTGGGAATGAATTTAGAATGGTTCTTATCAAAAATAGCTAAGACCATTCTTTCAAGCCCGACACCTTTATTTAAGCCACCTAGAACAAACTTAAAAATACTATTAACATTAAAGTTAGTGCGCATCATTTCTGATAATTTATTTAAGGCTTGTAATTGATATTTAGGGTCTGCTTGCAATAGCTCTGCAGCATTCTCATCTTTTGATGGTAACTTTTTAGCGGGTTTTTTACTGGTAGGAACATAATCCCCTAATATTTTTTTCCCGAATGACTTTATCGTTTCTGATGTCGTATCAGACACGTTTAAAATAGATTTTTTAACAGCTTCTACACTGATATTTTGAAACTCAGCAATATCATTTGCTAAGTCTTTAAATTCAGGCGAATCCCAGCCTAATAGCGACACACGACTAATTTCATTACCGAAATGAATTGCTTTTATAGTTCTTGATTCATTTTCAGGATTAGAGTGAGTGACAACCTCTAATATCAAGCCTTGCATGCGCCATTGCTTCACCAATGTTTTGGCTAAGCGCGTGAAACTTACGCCTAAATATTTCTCTGCGGCTCGATCTTTTTCCTGATTAGTTGAATGGGTCTCCAAATTATCACAAAGTAATTTAACTTCAGCATCCTTAACACCAAGTACCAGCAATTCAGCAAGATGACTTAATAGGCAGGCGACAAACACTTCTTCCTGCTGGTTGGGCTTCATCTTGGAGCATAATGCCTTCGCTTGACTGGCAGCATGAAGCGACCTTGCCAAAGAAGACAAAAGCATAGGTGAGCTATTTTCTTTTAGAATAGCTTCTAGTACTTTAATTGATAAACATAGCGAGCGAATATGAACAAAACCAATATTTACTACTGCTCTACTCACCGTTGAAATAACAGCATTATTGGGATTAAAAGTAACTGTGTTTGCCACTTTTATAATACTTGAGGTTAAACTTGCATCTTTTAATATTATTTTTGCAAGCTGCTCTCCAGATGTGTCAGCGGATGCAGTAACTCTATCAAGTTCATTTAGTAAGGTTGATAATACTGCTGTTTCGCTATCTTCAAACTCACGCATCCAACCGTGTAATCCCTTCATCACCCAACCTCTTTAATTATCAATACTTTTAGTCTAGCAAGGCTTGGAAAGAAGTAAAAAAAATGGGGCTAACAAGCCCCATTATCAGTCACTTAACACTTTTTATCGTTACCAACCCGCTTTTTCTTTCAATGCAGAACCGATATCGGCAAGAGAACGAACTGTTTTTACGCCAGCTGCCTCTAATGCTGCAAATTTTTCATCTGCAGTACCTTTGCCCCCGGCGATAATAGCACCGGCATGGCCCATTCGCTTCCCAGCAGGTGCTGTGACGCCTGCAATATAAGAAACAACGGGTTTAGTGACATTGGCTTTAATAAAGTCAGCCGCTTCTTCTTCTGCTGTACCACCAATTTCACCAATCATCACGATTGCTTCAGTTTGAGGGTCATCTTGGAACATTTTCAAAACATCAATAAAGCTGGTTCCAGGAATGGGATCACCACCTATCCCTACGCAAGTAGATTGACCAAAACCAGCATCAGTAGTCTGTTTTACTGCTTCATAAGTTAATGTACCTGAACGTGAAACAATCCCCACTTTACCGGGCAAATGAATATGTCCTGGCATGATGCCTATTTTCGTCTCTCCAGGTGTTATGACACCAGGACAGTTAGGGCCGATCATTCGCACGCCAGTTTGATCTAACTTAACCTTAACATCGACCATATCTAAAGTTGGAATACCTTCAGTAATCGTTACGATTAACTGTATTCCGGCATCGATAGCTTCTAATATTGCATCTTTACAGAAAGGCGCTGGTACATAAATAACGCTTGCTGTTGCTCCAGTTGCTTCAACAGCTTCTCTGACTGTATTGAACACAGGTAAGCCTAGATGTGTCGTGCCACCTTTACCCGGACTAACACCACCGACCATTTGTGTTCCATAAGCAATCGCTTGTTCAGAATGGAATGTACCCTGTCCACCAGTAAAACCCTGGCAAATTACTTTCGTATCTTTATTAATTAAGACTGACATTATTTGCCCTCCGCAGCTTTAACAACTTGCTGAGCGGCATCGGTTAAAGATGTTGCTGCAATGATGTCTAGACCAGATTTTGCTAATACTTCTCTTCCCAAATCAGCGTTTGTTCCTTCAAGTCGAACAACAACAGGAACTTTGACACCGACTTCTTTAACAGCACCAATAATACCTTCGGCAATCATGTCACAACGCACAATACCGCCAAAAATATTAACCAATACTGCTTTAACATTTTCATCTGAAAGAATAATTTTAAATGCTTCTGCAACACGTTCTTTGGTAGCACCACCACCCACATCAAGAAAGTTAGCCGGCTTACCACCATGAAGGTTTACGATATCCATCGTACCCATAGCCAAACCAGCACCATTGACCATACAACCAACGTTACCATCTAGTGCTACATAGTTAAGTTCCCATTTAGCGGCATCAGCTTCACGCTCATCTTCTTGAGAGGGATCATGCATGTCACGAATTTTTGGCTGGCGGTAAAGCGCGTTGCCATCAACACCAATTTTGCCGTCTAAACAATGAATATTACCTTCGTTTGTAACAACTAAAGGATTGATTTCTAGTAAGGCAAAATCAAAATCATCAAACATTTTTGCTAAACCCATAAAGACTTTAACAAACTGCTTTATTTGATCACCCTTTAAACCAAGTTTAAATGCAAGATCTCTTCCTTGGTATTGCTGAGGCCCTACTAAAGGATCAATAATCGCCTTATGAATAAGCTCTGGTGTTTCTTCTGCAACTTTCTCAATTTCGACACCACCTTCAGTCGATGCCATGAAAACAATCCGTTGAGAGCCGCGATCAACAACTGCACCTAAATAAAGTTCATTGGCAATATCAGTACAGCTTTCGACTAATATTTTAGTCACCGGCTGACCTTTCTCATCCGTTTGATAAGTAACCAGGTTTTTACCTAACCAGTTTGCCGCAAAAGCTTTAATTTCATCTTTAGTCTTGACTAGCTTAACACCGCCAGCCTTACCACGACCACCGGCGTGAACCTGACACTTAACCACCCACATATCACCGCCAATTTTGTCGGCAGCAGCG
>TARA_R110001592_G_scaffold54017_2_pt1 | contig 21052 bp, 19 predicted proteins | sample TARA_R110001592 | Tara Oceans TARA_R110001592 (sample SAMEA4398387) | marine metagenome | biome: Polar Biome; feature: [SRF] surface water layer (ENVO:00010504); material: water (ENVO:00002006), including particulate matter (ENVO:01000060) such as... | depth 5 m | reverse complement strand
GGATCAAAGCCAAGTTCTGATAGTTTTTGGATATTGCCGCTACGGTCAAGAATCCGCATCACTACTTTTTCACCATTTACGGTTGGCAATGTTGATATGCGTAGATCAACTATTCTTAGTGGTGTTTTTACCGTGATACGACCATCTTGCGGTCTGCGTCTCTCGGTAATATCTAACTCTGCCATGACCTTAATTCGTGAAACAAGAGGCATTAATAAAGCTACCGGTATTTGAAGTTTGTCTTGTAAAACACCATCAATTCGAAATCGAGTAACAATACTATTTGTTTTGGGTTGGATATGAATATCACTTGCTTTTAAGCGAATAGCTTCCATCATAATGGCATTTACCAGACGAATAGCAGGAGGTTCATCTGTGCCTTGTAGCAACTCTTCTATGCCAATATCATCGTCTTCATCAATGACAATTTCTATTTGGTCTAATGGCTCATTCGTACCTAAGCTGGTTTCAAGATCTTTAAATGACAGATTATCTTCGCCATGAATTTCATCTATTTTTTGAATGATATCTTTAGAGCTAGCAATCACGGGTTGAAGGTCTAGACCGACTGTAAACTTAAGCTCCTCTATCAAGCCTTGATCCATAGGGTCAGCCATTGCAATGATTAAGCGTCGACCTTCTTTTCTTATAGGGATAATGCGTTGTTTTCGACAGAAGCCAGTGGGAATAAGAGCGGAAATTGCTTCATTGATCTGAAATTGGCGTAAATCAACTTTTTCAAATAAGAAATCTTTGCTAAGAATTTTATGTATTTTATCTTCAGTTAACCATCCGTGATCCGTAATGATAGATAAAGTAGTTTGTTTTTTGACTTGTTGTTGCTGATAAAGTTTTTGTACTTGCTGGTCATTTAGCAAGCCTTTTTTATTTAGCATAATGGCTAGTTGGCTTCTATGAGACACTGCCAGCTTAGCTAGCATGTTTAACTCTGCACTATTTTTCTTATTGGTTTCTTTAAGGCTGTCATTTTCTTTTTTTAAATCATACTGTTCTAAACCTAGTGCCACTGTGATTCTTAGATCATCATCATTCCAAGGTTTAAGAATAAATTTGTAGACAGCGCCATCTTTGATAGCCGCCATGACAGCATCAGAATCTGCTTGTCCTGTTAATAAAATTCTTATGGTTTCAGGGTGAAGTGCTTTAACTTCTCGGAGTAAATCTGCGCCTGTCATGCCCGGCATTTTGTAATCGGTGATCATTAGCTGGCAAGTCTTTTCTCGTAAAATTTCTAGAGCCTTTTCTGCATTTTCCGCTGTTAAAATTTCATAATTCTCCTGACGGAAAACACGTTTTAACGACTTTCGAATATTTTCTTCATCATCGACAATTAATATTCGATATTTTTCTTTCGTTAAGATTTGCTCTTCAATTTTATCTGAAGAGTCATTTGCTTCATCTAAAAATAAGGCGCTAAATTTACTCAAAATCTATTCCTATCATGTTCATTAAACTGGCAACCAGAAGATAACTTTTGTGCCCTTAGATTCATCAGAATCTATTGATATTTCTCCGCCATGAGCCATCACAATATCTCGGCAAGATGTTAAACCTAAGCCTTTGCCTTGACCGACATCTTTAGTCGTAAAAAATGGATCAAAAACATTTTTAATTACATTAGCGGGTATGCCAGGGCCGTTATCTTCTATGCATATGAAAATTTTGTTATCTCTATATTCTGTAGACACATTGATGACACCATTTTCAGGGACGGCATCGGCTGAATTTAGTATAAGCGCTAATATGACCTGGCCAATGTAACCTGGCCGACATTTGATGCTTGGTAAATCCAATGTTGCAAAATTAATACTGATTGGTTTTTCTATTGATGAACGTGCAACGTTACATGTAGAACGAATATGGTCGCGAATGTCGATAGTGACTTCTTCCGCTGAATCGATATTAGAAAATAATTTTAGGTCGGCAACAATTTCTGCAACACGTCTGCCTCCATCTATGCAATCAACAAGTAATTCATTGAAATCGGCAATGACATAGTCGAGGTCTAATGTCTGGCAAAGTTGTTTTATTGCTGTGATGTCTGAATTTTCATTAATCGCTGAAGTAAGCGATTTGAAGTCATTCACATAGGTTTTGGCGGTATTTAAATTGCTGTTTATAAAACCGATAGGGTTGTTAATTTCATGCGCTACGCCAGCGGCTAAATGGCCAACAGATGCCATTTTTTCAGATTCAAATAATTTACGTTGTGTCGTTTCTATTATTTGAACTTGTTCTTTTACTTTTTCATCTAAGTTATCACATAGGTTTTTATAGTTAGCTTCAGATAACACTAGTTGTTCATGTTCACGGCATAGGGTTGTGTAGTCTTCTTGAATGGCTTCAATATGAAGGGCAGAGGCCATTAAATATTTTTGGGCAAAGCGAATTTGCATTAAAATGCACTGTAGAGCATTTGTGAAAAGTGCTTCATTATTTGATTCTGTATGCAAAAAACCGATTGGTTCTAGTTCAAGTACAATAGCTTTTGAGAGAACTTTTTCTGTCGTATCATCACCAAAAATAGTTTCATTATTTAAATTACAGATTTTGAACTTTTCATTGAGAATATTGTTTAATGCTTTTTCTAATGCTTTTCTTTCAGATGCCTGAATGAGTTCATCGATCGGGATTTCACGGTCAAAACTTAAATTTTCGACGAAGTGTGCAGAAAAGAACTGTTCACTCATAATTTATCCTAATGCTTCTATAGAGGTGAGTTTTTGGATAAATAAGGATTTAGTTAAACCGTGCTTAGTTGATAGCTCATAATTTTGATCAACTCTTCCATAGACTTGCTCTAAGAGTGTTTCAAATGTTTCTTTAACGCCTTCGTTCTTTAATGCGGTACTAAAAATGACGGGCCAAGGCATTTTTGACCACCTTGCTAAGACTTCTTCTTTAGATAGAATATTTGGCAAATCGCGTTTATTAAATTGGATAACCAAGGGGAGCGTATCAAAATCAAGACCGACTCTTGATACATTCGCAGCCAGGTTTTCGAATGAATCTAAATTGTTAACGCTTTGGCTTTTCTGGGAATCTGCAACAAAAATAATACCATCTGCTCTTGATAAGACTGCTTTTCGTGTGCTGTCATGAGCAACTTGTCCTGGTACCGTAAACAGCTTCAACTTTATTAATAAACCAGATGGGCATCGCAAACCTAAAGGGAGTAGATCAAAAAATAGTGTGCGGTCGCCTTTAGTTTCCAGTACCATCATCTCACCTTTTAACTCGGAAGATATGTGGTCATACAGACAGCTCAAATTAGTGGTTTTGCCACTTTGTGCTGGGCCGTAATAAACTAATTTTATAGTTAGTTTATTGGTGACTTCATCGTATTCTGCCATTAAGTTTTCCTAAAGTTATCTCGAATCACCTATCATTGTCAGATTACTCAATATCGTCTAGGTACTCACCCGAAAGGTCTATACATCCATCTTCATTTAAATCAATTTGAGTGATGCCAGGTGAATCGCGTTCTAACCTTTTTAACTCACTTAATTGAGAGTTCATGATGATTGATTGATCTTTTACGGTTCTTAGAAGCTCTTTATTTTCTTGTTCGAGTTTGTTGTAGGCTAGGGCTTTTTGTATATTGACAATCAACTCGTCATCATTCCAAGGTTTTAAAAGAAAGCGATAGATGCCGACGTTATTAATTGCATCTAGTACGCCTTGCATATCAGCTTGGCCGCTTAAAATCATCCGTATACTATCTGGATGAGACTGCTTGAATTGTGCAAGAAACTCTACACCGGTCATCTGTGGCATTTTATAATCTGAAATAATCAGATCAACATTGGTATAGGTTAATTCTGAAAGAGCAGTTTCAGGATTATCAAAGGTAAGAATATTCGGGAAGTGTCTATGTAAAGCTCTTTTAAGTGCTTTTAAAATATTAGGCTCATCATCAACTAAAGCTATTATAGTCATTTGGGTTTTTCCGCCTCCAATTTATCTTTTGCTATATTAGATATGAAAATTTTAAATTTAGAATTTTCACTTTTTTCCATAGCGAGTATTTTTCTGATGATCGTTTCATCTAAAACATGTCCTTTAGAAATCAACAGAAGATCCCGGCTGTTTAGAAGATCTTTGGTTAAGGTCATGCCCGGTAAAAGCGACATACTTTTAACTTCAATTTCGTCCAAATAAAGCGCACTTACATCGTAATCCTTTCGGAAATGATCGAGTGCTTTTAAAACGATAGGATCATATTTTTTCTTGTTTTCTCTTGCCATCCAACTGAAGGCTGCATCGGCTGTGAGTTTACTGCCTCTCATAATGCCGGTTTGTAAACCTAGATAATCTCGAGCAGTACGGATAATTCTACAACCGGAACGAGTATTATTTTCTTTATGTTGGTCTGGATAACCACTGCCATCATAATATTCGGTGTGATTGCGGATGAGCATGGCGGTTTTTTCAAAGCCATTTATTGTCGTTAAGGCTGTTTCTCCTACAAGAGGGTATTGATGATAAAGATCTAATTCATTTGGGTTCATTTGGTCTTCTGACTTGGATAACAGATCATCAGAAAAACTCATTTTTCCAATTTGATGCAAGAGTGCTGCGTAGTAAATGTGCTGCACGGTTTCATCTTTGAGTTTTAAAGCAACAGCCATTTTTTTAGCAAGGTCAGCTACGAGTTTCGATTCGGCCCTTTGAAGCTCTTTGCGAGTATTTATAAAATTCGAAAAAACCAGAACAAATGAGTCGTAACTTAGCTTTAAGTCACCATATAAAAGATCTAGCATTTGCGATGTTTGTTGTATTTCTTGCGTCCTCGCTTCAACTTTAGCTTCTAGGTTCTTATTTAAATCTTGCAGTTGGTCATTCTGGCTTTTGGTTAATGCTGTTAGTTCTATTTGCTCACGCTCTAGGCGTTTTATTTTTAAGCCGTCTAGAATGACCGTTTTTAACTCTTCATCATCCCAGGGTTTACTGATGTAACGATAAATTCCACCATTATTTAATGCCTCAATAGTGGATGACATGTCGGCATAACCGGTTAGTAATACCCTGACAGTTTCAGGCTGCATAATTTTTGCTTTTGTTAAAAATTCTGCACCATCCATTTCAGGCATTCTCATATCTGACACAATCAGGTCAATATGATTCTCTTCAAGAATTTTTAAGCCTTCAGCGCCACTGTTAGCAAAATAAGTTTGCAGTTTTAGGGGTCTCATTAATCTGCGAATAGATGAAAGGATATGTGCTTCATCATCCACAAATAAAACAGACTCTTTTTGAATAGGAGTATCGTTATTTGAATCGACAGTCATTTTATTAAAGTTCTCCGCCCTTCATTATCCAATAAAGTTGCTAGCCATTTGTGCATATAAAATATCCGTTTGCTCTAGTAAGCGAATAAAATCCGCTTCTGATTCAACTATGTCTAAAATTTCCTTATCGATTGGGTTGTTATCAATACTCAAAGGCGACTTTAAAAAAGCACTCGTAATAAAATTAGACAGCTGCAATATTTTGGTTTCAGTAGACCTTTCTGGATCAATTTTTTCTTTCTTAAGAGAATGAATTAATTCACATACTGAAACAGGGAAGTGCCAATAATTCAAAGCCTCAGCAGATAGGTTGATGTAATTCAATTTTGTTATGTGAAAAATAGTTTTCTTAAAGGACGCGTTTTGTGCTTTTGATAAGGTTATTGCCTGGCTTATTTTTTCTTGCTCAATATTTTCAAGAATGAGAATGCCAAAGTGTTGAAAAAGTGCTGCTGTAAAAATATCAGAGGCATTCAACTTTTTATAGTCAGCTATCGTTCTTGCTAAACAAGCAGAATACAAAGAATGCTGCCAGATTAGAGTGTAATCGAGAACATTATTATCTTTAGATCCCTTAAATTCATCCATTGCAGCTAAAGAATAAATTAAACTTTTTAATGTGTGTTGACCAAGAATAATGGTCGCTTCTCTTAATGAACTTATTTCTCTGCTTAAACCATAAAAGGAAGAGTTCGAAATTTGAAGAACTCGACCAGCGATAACAGGGCAGGCAACTAACTTACCTTCTAAAATTTTGGGTTCGACAAAGTCTTGTTTAAGCGTATCTAAAAGACTTTCAACTTCTTTTGTCATGGTGGGTAATGTTTTCAGTACTTGTTCAATGTCCAAACTCATTATTGATTACCCTCACTCTCATCAATCAGAGACTCAATTTGGTCTAAATATTTCATAAGGGTGTCTTGAAGTTGTTTTAGAACTTCATTTTCGGGTAAGCCAGTAAAGAAGCTATCAATATTGGCTCTTCGTAATTTTATTTCGTCAGCTTGGAGTACTATTTCAGTCATTTTGATTACTCGCATAAAGTAAATAAGCAAAACAATCTTTGGAAATCTCAGTTTTGATAGCCGTAAATTCATAGCTTATCTTTTGGAATATCACGTTCTCTATATGGGGTTCGTTAATTGTTGACTTTGCCAAAGAATGAATTAATTCAACAGCTTCTAAAGGAAGTATGTCGTCTATTCTTTGGCCAATTAGTGCAGGAGAACCAATTATATCGTGAGCTTTTTTGTTGGCATTGACGATATAGAAATCATCACTTATGCCGATAGAAAATGACGGTAATAACTCAAATAACTTTTGGGAAAGTTGAAGGCGCTTAATGTGAAGTGATAGGTCACGCGTTTTTTCAGCGACTTTTGATTCAAGACTGGCGTTTAATAATTTTAATTCTTTGGTGAGCTGTTTGTTGTGATCACGAATAAAAAAATAATCGAAGGCATCATCTATTGTTTGTAATAGAACATCATCATCCCAGGGTTTAAATAATATTTTAAAAACAGCTCCTTTATTGACTGCTAAAGTAAGGCCTTCTATTGCTGTATAGCCAGTCAATAAAATACGAATAACGGAAGGAAACTCTACTTGTATTTTTTCGAAGAGTTCAGAGCCAGTCATGTTTGGCATTAATTGATCAGATAGTACGATCTGAATACCTTCTTTCGCGATAATTTCCAGAGCCTCTGAAGCTGATTCTGCAATGAAAATTTCATAGCCTTTGCCACGACAAATACGCTTTATAGATCGAGTAATGTTAGGCTCATCATCTACAAGGAGCATTTTTTTGGTTTGTGTCACCATTCGATCCTTTTAAAGTTCAAGTCAATTAAGACTAGTCAAGGATGTCGTTATCAGCAATTAAAAAGTGCTTTATATCTACTTAAGAAATCGAGGTATTAGAGGTATCATCATTTTGCTCAATAAGTATATTAGGGTTCACTGTACCCCGTCGAAGGGCCCTGTTAATGAAACTTTAAGCTTCTAAATCCATTTCGATTAAACTTAGTGTAGGTAATGTAATTCCATCAACGAATTACCTATAAAGATTCCGATATATCTTTGTCAGCTTCTTCAAATAAATTTGATCAAGAATTAATGAAAATAAAGGTGAGGAATTTAATTTGGGCTGCAAGCCTTTGCCCATGCGTTTGAATTGTCGTTTGGTGATTGCCATGGTAGCCATGGCTGCGAGTGTTTTATCTTTCCATTTTACATCGGGTAGTAAGGCTTTTTCTTCAGAATTAAGCTTCCACTGGTTCGGTAGCTTAGGTGCATAAGCTAATGCGCGGCCAAGTCCGATCATATCCACGCCTTCAGCTAACACTTCTTGTGCTATTGGAAAGCGAACAATGCCACCGGTGGTCATGATGGGCATAGCTGCTTCTTTGGCTATCTCTTTTGCAAATTCTAGGAAGTAAGCTTCTCTGGCTAATGTTCTGCCATCAGCAGTGTTACCTTGCATTGCTGGGCTTTCATAGCTGCCGCCTGATAATTCGACTAGATCGACGTTTAATTCACCTAAGGCTTTAACAACTTCAATAGCATCCGCTTGGTCAAACCCGCCGCGTTGAAAATCTGCTGAATTAAGTTTTACAGCAACAGCAGCATCTTTTGGTAAAGCTGCCTTAACCGCCTTTACGACTTCATAGAGTAAACGCGCTCTGTTTTCTAAACTGCCGCCCCATTGATCCGTGCGATGGTTGGTAAGTGGTGATAAGAATTGGGAAATTAAATAACCGTGAGCAGCATGAATCTCGACGCCATTAAATCCAGCCTCCACTGCGCGTGAAGCTGTTGTTGCGAAACGTTGAATCAGTTCTTGAATATCGTCTTCAGTCATCGGTGTAGGCTGACCAAAAAGCTTAGAATGTTTACCCATGTCTAAAGCAATATCAGAAGGTGATAATACTTTTCCGCCCATCGCTGCAAAAACCTGTCTACCAGGGTGGTTTATCTGCATCCACATATGAGTACCATTTTGCTTACCTGCTTTAGCCCATTTTTTAAACGGTTCCAGATTAGTTTCTGCTTCTAATGAAATGCCTCCGGGGCCCGTCATAGCTCGATGATCAACCATAACATTGCCAGTAATCATCAAACCCATTCCACCAGATGACCAGGTTTTATATAGATTGATTATGCTTTCACCGGGCAAGTGGCCGCAGGCAGCCATATTTTCTTCCATAGCAGCTTTGGCAATTCTGTTTGGCAAAATTGTTCCGTTGGGGAGTGTTAAAGAATCAAATACGGATAAAGCCATTGGGTTTCTCGCTTTGTTATGGATTACAGACTGAATGGAATTGGATTCACAAGAGTATAAGTTTAAAGTGAACGCCAAAGTCAATGAAAACAGAGGAAAAAGCTAATGAGTACCCCAAAAACGTAAACATGAAATTTATATTACTTACTCATGAAAGAGAACTTTCTAAAGGCACAAATACAGGGCGTTTGGTAAAACAGATTTTAGGTGATGACGTTGAAATCATTACTTGGAAGCGAAAAGTCCCAGATGAACGATTAGTGCATTTGTTAGCAACTAAACAAGCGGCTTTATTGTTTCCTAAACAAGATTCAGACTTAGTAAATAAAGACCTAAAATGCTTCGAATACCTTGTGATATTAGATTCAACTTGGCAAGAAGCCCGTAAAATGTTCAATCGAAGTGGTTATTTGAATCAAGCCGAAAGGGTGAGTTTATCTATTACAAAGCCTTCAGAATTTAAGTTACGACGCAATCAGATTGAAGGTGGCTTAAGTACAATTGAATGCGTCATTCAGATTCTTCGACAATATAATGCTAATGAAAAAGTAGTTTTGTTAGAAGATCTATTTCTGAGCTTTAATCAAAAGTAGTGACTATTTAATTCACGTTTCAGCTTAGCCACTGCTTTATTTTTAAATAAACCTCGTAGTTATTGAGTAAGTCCATATGATTTATACCATAGCCAAGCCATTGATTTTCATCTTGAAATGATAAGGTGAGCTCAGGGTTTTTGTGTATTCCCAAGGCGCTATTTACCTGAACAAGCCCATCACCAAGAAGATGATTCCTTAGGTCATCTTCATGTTTACCCGTAGTGCCGGCAATGGTATAGCATGGAATACCTTTTGGCAGTGGAACAGGGCAGCGGCTATCTTTTGAACGTTCAAATCGGTCTCTTCCATGCCAATGCTCATCAATGATGTTGCCATGGCGCAGATCCGTAATACCCGCGCTACGTATTTTTCCGACGCGAGCTAAAGGCGCCGTGAAAGGTGTGGCCCCTAAAATAATGTCCACCCAGTTGCCTCCGCGCTCTAGTGGGGCACCATGGTGAGGTGAGCCTAGAAATATCATCTTAGTGATTTTTTTAAGCCATTTGTGCTCAGCTACTTGACCATAATGATAGGCACTACGTGATACCAAACCACCCATGCTATGACCAATTAAGACTAATTCTTTAACAGGAACAGGCCAAATCTTGAGCAGCATTTCTAGTAATTCAGCAAAAGATCGTCCATTGGCGGAAATATGCAAACCACTATTATAGCGAAGGTAAACGGGTGTATAGCCAAGTTCTTTAGCCAGTAGGGCTCCATGATTATGGTCTTGTCGATTCCATTGAAGATCATTCATGCATAAGCCATGGACTAAGACCAAGAGTTTACCGTTTATCGGATTAATTGACTCTTTAAGTGCTTGTGAATTCAACTCGAGTGAACGGCCATCTCGGCGAAAACGCATAGGTAATGTCATAGGGTTGTTGCTGGCTGACATATAGTCACCTAATACACCATTCAGCGCTGATAAAACGGCTGCGCGTTCCGGTGAAAGCGGAGATTGTTTTAGATTAGTAGGGTTTTTAACAAGAAGGGGAGCAAGTTGGGCAAGTAGACTGTCGACATTGCCTCCCGTTAAGTCAGTAAGTTTGCGGATACTTTTATAGATGAAACCTGAAAGGTTTGAGGTTTTTTCCTGAATAGGGCGGTCTGATTGTCCAGGAAAACGAGTTAGATTTTCTTGCATTGCTTGTAGTAAACCAGTTAAGCCAAGCGTGGCATCTTTTACAAGTTGGTTGACACCATGTAAATCGCCTAGCTTTACAATTTCGCTATCGTGATCCGCCATTTGATTACCCAGTTGCTTAAAATAAGCTTCAGCCTTCGATTTTTTATTTAAGCGAGATAGTGGGATTTTGATCGTTTTTCCATCCTTTAATTTAATAATTGTGACTGAAGGACAAAATACACGATTAATTAGCCATAGCTTTTCACTCTTATCTAAAGCGATCCATTCTATTTCTTCAATCTTGATGGTGTCTGAAGGGCGTGCAGTTAATAAGTAACGCTGAATAATACTACTGGCGTGGATCTCTAGAGTGTTTTGAGTAAGGAAAAGATAGCCAAAAATACTGACTGGTACGATGGAAAATAGCATTAAGTCTTTAAGATTCATTCCAGCGAAGAGATAGAAGAGAGCAGTTAACATGATAAAGACAAAGAAAATAAACCAATAAATTCGCCAGTTTGGCCCGAAGTTCATTTTGTCCTGCATATAAAATCCTTTTTTATTTTTTCAGATAAAACAGTTTGTGCTTCTTAAGACGATACTTCAGAAACCGTTTCAAATACAGTTTCTACTGTTGCACAGGCGACACCTGCTATTTCAACCTGAAACTCAGTTTTGCCAAAACTTAATACGGCTCCGATAAAGGTACTGCCAATCGCTTCTAGCATTTGATCTGGTTCGAGATTCATTTCCTCACATATTTCTGCTACTCGATCTGAAAAGTTTTGCAGTAAATTTTCATTTAAATCTGTCATTTCAATCCTTTCTTTTTTTTAGGTTAATTTTTAAGCTTATTGCTTCTAGGTCATTGTTTAAATTAGCTATATTTTAACTTATATATGGAACGTAGTTTTATTGGCATGTCTCGTTATGTATTAATATCCGCCAAGTTGTTTATTGCTTAGGGAAGTACAATATTAAACGTGCCTTTTGGACTGTCGAAGACACGAAAAAAACGAATCAAATCCAATTTACTTCCCTCAATATTTAAATCATTACTAAAAATGGTTTCTTTTAGCCCTGCATCGCCCACAATTAAATCAACAAATAAAGGTTGGGTAATATTCAGTGAAGCATCTACTTCAGCTTTTTCGTTAACTTCTTTATGGTGAAGTACGGAATTATGAATCGTCAGCAAAAAATACTTATTCAAGTCTGTAAAATATATTTGAACTCTTAAGCTTAAGCCTTCAGTTTTATCCGGAAGCAGTCTCACTGCCATGCTATCAAAGAAATTTTCAACAGGTGTTTTTAATAAGATGTTTTTCATTATGGCAGGGCTTATACCTTCATCTGGTGCGCCATGTCTCAACTCAAACGCGCCAGTTAAATAGAAGTCTCTCCAGGGTGCAGACTCTGCTTGATAACCAAGTTGATCATAAACCGTGGCGAGAAGCGCTTTTGCACTGTCATTGTCAGGCTCAACAAATACCGCATGGTTGAGTAGTTCAGCAAGCCAACGATAAGTTTTTATCGCATCGTTAATATCTTCATCATTGGCATCTCTAAGTTGCTGCTGAGCATTAATCAGCACTTTATCAATCCCCCCCATCATTTCTATGTAACGAATAGCTACTTCCTTTTCAGGAAGCGGATTTAATTTCGAGGGGTTCGCCGTAAACCAGCCCATATAGGCTTGATAAACAGCTTTTGCATTATGGGAAAGTGTTCCGTAATAACCTTGATTATGGAAGTCTTTGTTGAGTTCATCTGGCAACTTTAGATTCTCGGCAATTTCATTAGGAGTGAATCCCTGATTCATCATACGAACACTTTGGTCGTGTATGAATTTATAAGTATCACCTTGATTAGTCAGAAAATCTTGAATCTTTTGTTTTCCCCATAACGGCCAGTGATGGCTTGCAAAATATACCTCGCTATCTGAAAAGGCTTGGCTTGCTCTATCCATATAGTGGCTCCAGAGTTTGGCATCTCGAACTTTGGCCCCTCGTAAAGTATAAAGATTGTGCAGGTTTCGGCTCACAAGTTCGGCACCACAAAATGCCTTATATTTAGGAATAGAGAAGACAAACTCAGCCGGAGCTTCTGAGCCAGAGACGCTTTGAAAATAGAAACCTAAGCCATCTATATCTAGTTGTGTATCATTTTCTCCTATCAAAATAGTCGGAGAAGCAAGCCCAAAGCTTCCAAAAGCAGGTCCTTTTCCGAGACCGGAATCAATATGTCCCCGCTCATTTCTAGCTAAGCGTTTGCCATACATGTACATTGCCCGGCGACTCATTGCTGTGCCAGCGATAATGTTTTCGCTGGTGGCTTCTTCTTCAAAGCCTTCGGGGGCAATGATTTGAAGTTCTATTTTTTCTGCATCGCTTAAGTTTTGTAATATGCCCTGAACGCCGCCAAAGTGATCAATGTGGCTATGCGTGAAGATGATGGCCTTGACCTTGTGTTTGCCTAAATGTTGTTGCGCAAACTTAAATGCGTGATTCGCAGTTTCAGTTGAGGTGAGGTGAGGGGGTCAACAATAATCCAGCCATTCTCACTTTCGATAATGCTCATATTGGCAAGGTCATAGCCGCGCAACTGATAAATTCCATCCGTCACTTTGAATAAGCCATGTATATTATTAAGTGATGCTTGTCGCCATAAGCTAGGGTTAACAGAATTCGGGGCTGTTGCATTGTCTATGAATGAATAGTTTTGGCTCTTCCAAATAGAACCACCTTTAAGGTCGGTAATATCAATATTATCTTCTTTCGCAATAAGGCCTTTTATCGCTAAATCGAAATCATCTTTGTTTGAAAATGGCCTGTCTTCAGACACTTTCTGATTTGCCAGAATTGTTACCGGAGTGGGTGAACTATGGCCTTGTGAATTTTGACTTTCATTATATTCGTTGTTTTTGCTGCATGCTGAGAGATAAACAATGAAAGGTAGCGTTATAAAAAAAAAGACTTTTGATAATTTAGTAGACTCAGACATTGGCACCCCAGAATAATATTTGCTTTACTCTAGTGTAGTAGCAAAATAATAAGTGTTTTTTGTTATTTAGAAACTAAGTATCCCGTGTTTTTAATAACAAATTTGCTTGAGAAAAGTCGCCATTGAATATTGCCTGAAGTACGTTTTATCATGATAATGCAGGAAATAACTAACACTCTTGAATTCTTCAAGGCTGTACGGTTTATTCAAGGCTTTAAACACGATAGTATTGGTCAACTATTCATTTTTGAATGAGTTGTCACCATTTCGAATGACCCAAAAGTATAAGAGTTCTAAACATGCTTGATGATATTAAAAAGTTTTTTGATCGTTTCGTAGAAGATTTTTCAACTTTCGACGGTAAATTAATTGCAAGCCGTTATATTGTTCCCTATACCGCTGTCTCGCGTGATGGTGATTTGTGGTTATGTGCGACACAAGACGAATCTGAAGAGTATTTTCAAAGCCTGTTAGATCGTCATTCTGCTTCTGGAGTGGTGCGATGTACTTATGAGGATTTAGATTTCTCATCAATCGGCAGTAACTGTTTCCTTGCAACAGTAACCTGGACGATGCTGGCTGAAGGTGATGTCGTCGTATCAAATTGGAGAGAGTCTTACAATTTGATTAACAGAGACTCCGGTTTGAAAATTTATACCTCTATTGATCATTGATCTTTAGTATTTCTTTTTGAATTAAGGAGTAGTTCAACTACTCCTTAATTTTTAGTTGCTCTCTCTGACTTAGTTTTTTTTGCTTAATGGTTATTCGGATTCCGAATCACCATTAAGCGTAATTCCGTCATATCCTGAATGGCGTATTTGATCCCTTCACGACCCAAGCCACTATCTTTCACTCCACCGTAGGGCATGTGGTCAACTCGCCAAGACGGCACATCACCTATAACTACGCCTCCGACCTCTAATACATCCCAGGCTTTATGAGCTTTGTAAATGTCACGTGTGAAAATGCCAGCTTGTAAGCCAAATTTACTCTCATTAATCTGATCTAACACGGCATTAAAGTCTGAAAATTTATCGAGTATAGCGACAGGGCCAAAGGCTTCTTCATTGCGTATTTTCTGATTTGCACCAACGTTTTCTAATAGAGTCGCTTCCAGCATTTGGCCTTGACGATTGCCACCGCAAAGTAGTGTTGCGCCATCTTTCAAGGCTTCTTTAATCCATGAGTCTAAGCGTTTTGCTTCTGATTCACTGATCATTGGGCCGATAAATGTTTCGGGGTCTTTCGGATTACCCATTTTTAATGCTTTGCTTGCTTTAACTAGTTTCTCTGCGAATTCCTTATAGCAACTTTCGTGAATGTAAATACGCTGAACGCCAATACAGCTTTGGCCTGATTGATAGAATGCTCCGATAATAATGCGTTGTACTGCATCGTCTATGTCGGCATCTTCATCTACTACGCAAGCCGCATTTCCACCTAATTCGAGTATCACTGGCTTTTTTCCGGCTTTGGCTTTTAATGCCCAACCGACATCAGGTGAGCCAGTAAAACTCAATAACTTCAATCGTTCATCTTCGGTGAATAAAGCAGCACCTTCCCGATGGCAAGGCAGAATAGAAAAAGCACCTTCCGGCAAATTGGTTTCAGCTAGAATTTCTCCAATCAAGAGTGCGCCAATAGGTGTGAGGCTGGCTGGTTTTAAAATAAAAGGGCAGCCAGTCGCAATAGCAGGTGCAATTTTATGTGCTGCTAAATTTAATGGAAAATTAAATGGGCTAATGAAAGAGCAGGGGCCAATTGGTACGCGTTTGGTCATACCCTGATAGCCCTTTGCTCGGGCGCAAATGTCCATGGTCAGTACTTCGCCGTTAATGCGAGTAGCTTCTTCTGAGGCTATACGAAAAGTGTCAATTAAGCGTGTGACTTCACCTCGTGCATCTTTGATCGGTTTGCCTGCTTCTATACACAAAGCCATTGCGAATTCATCAAAACGTTCTTTGAAACGGATAACGCAATGATCAAGTATTTCCTGGCGTTCGTAAGCAGCCAGTTTGCGCATGGGCAGGGTAGCCGCGACAGCTGCTGAGATGGCTTGATCAATAACGCTTTCATCTGCCAAAGCGACTCGCGTTGCTTCACCGCCGGAATATTTGTCATACACCACTAAGTCTTGATTAGCGAAAACGGCTTTATTTGCCAAATAGTAAGGATAAGACTTAGCTAACATTATTTTCTCCACTTTTAATTTGGTTTTGACTCGATTGTTATTAATGATTCCCTTGGTCGCCCCAAATCTCTTTGAGTCGTTGGTCACGACCACAACCCCAACGATAATACTTATAACGTAGCGGGTTAGTTTTATAATAATCCTGATGGGCGCTTTCATTGCCTTTGATAGGATAGAAAGTCGAAGCCGATAGGATGGGAGTCACTACTTTTTGATTCGGAAATTGCTTAATCACTTTTTGTTTTGACGCTTCAGCTAATTCACGTTCTTGTTCATTATCCACAAAAATAGCACTTAGATAACTAAAACCTTTATCGCAGAATTGTCCCTGATCATCAAAGGGGTCAATATTAATCCAAAAGTGATCTAGTAGATCTTGATAAGACAGTTTATTTTCATCGTAATGGACTTCAACGGCTTCATAATGACCGCTATGATTTCCGTTATAGGTCGGATTAACTAACGTTCCGCCCGTAAAACCAGAAATAACCTCTGTTACGCCTTCCAGTTTTTCATAATCAGATTCCATACACCAAAAGCAGCCGCCCGCAAAAACGGCCTTATCAGCTGAAGCAGAAAAAGAAAGAAACAATGGCATAATTAAGAAGGCAACACGAAATGCATTTCTCAAAGAGCGTTGCCTACGTATAAAATTCTTCTTTCTTTGTAATCTTCTACGTGTGTTCATTGTAAGTTAGCCTCGATCATTAAGTAGGTAAGTTTGATTGTTTACTGAAACAAGGCTAAATATTCACTGTAACCTTGTTTATCCATCTCTTCTTGAGGGATAAATTTAAGTGCCGCTGAATTGATGCAATAGCGCAAACCCGTAGGTTTAGGGCCGTCATCAAATATATGACCTAAATGCGAATCACCAAACTTACTTCGTACTTCTGTTCTGACGCTAAATAGTCGTCTGTCTTCATGCTTTACGATATAGGCTTGGTTGATAGCTTGCCAAAAGCTTGGCCAACCTGTGCCCGATTTGTATTTATGAGTTGACGAAAATAGAGGTTCACCACTGACGATATCAACATAAATTCCTGCGCGTTTTTCATCCCAATATTCATTGCTGAAAGGGCGCTCAGTACCTTCTTCTTGTGTGACCTCGTATTGTAATGCGCTTAGTTTTTCTTTTATTAGCTCATCAGAGGGCTTTGCATAGGTCTTCACTTCGGTTGTCATAACTGCACTCCCGTTCTGATCTGTATTTTTATTCGTAGTGTCATTTGCAAAAGCGCTAAGGCTTGCAAGAACACTGAGGTTGATGATGAAAAATTTTATCGCTGATTTCATTAGATTCTCCTAATTCGCTTATATTGGTAGCGGGTTCCACGTAATTTCTTACAATTAAAATGCCTGAAAACGTTGTAAATTCTTTAGCTTCATACATTACAAATGGCTTATTGGATCAGTGTGATACAAATTTAAATGTATGGATAGACCTTCAATGCAGGCTTTATAAACAAATGACTTATTGTGATGGCTTTGTGATAAATCAAACAGTAGTAGTCATTGAGAGCATATGGCTTATTCAATTTTCATCACACTTAAATACTGTTAAAGTAGCGGCCCTTTTATGTTGTGTAGTCATAAGGCCAAGCGAAAATGTGTGGTGTAGGAGCAGTTTTTTCTAGGGATGGTTCGCCAGTTAATCCCTCAGAATTATCCTTAATGAATAAGTTAATGTCCCATCGTGGGCCTGATGGCAGTGGAGTTTTGCTGTTAAATAACGGCGCGTTGGGTCTAGCGCATACTCGTTTAGCGATTAACGACCAGGCGCATGGTCATCAACCGATGGTCGATGAAGAGGCCGAACTCAGTTTGAGTTACAACGGTGAGATTTATGATTGTGATCGCCTTCGTGCTCAGTTGAGGCTTTTGGGGCATCAATTCAAAACCTCTACAGATACAGAAGTTGTTCTCAAATTATATCGAGCCTATGGCCTTAATATGTTTGAGCACATGAACGGTGAATTTGCTTTTCTGCTTTGGGATAACAAAAAGAAAAAGCTTTTGGCTGCCCGAGACAGATTTGGTATTAAGCCACTTTATTTTCTGCAAACATCAAAGTGCTTTAGCTTCGCTTCGGAAAAGAAGCCGCTACTGGCTTTAGAGCAAGTTCCTTTTCAAGCATCTCATGACTACTTACTAAGCTCATTTATGGGCAGTTTTATTGGTCATGAATCTTTCTTCGAAGGCATTAAAGCAGTCAAAGCAGGGCACTTTCTATTGCTTGATGAGCAAGGTCTTAAAGAAGTAGCCTATTGGCAACCCGATTATTCAACTAAAACAAATATCAGCTTTGAAGAAGCAAAAATCACCTTGTCAGATCTGTTGAAACAAGCGGTTGAACGGAGGCTTGTTGCCGACACTGAAGTCGGTTCTTATTTAAGTGGTGGCGTAGACTCTTCGATTATTACCAGCTTGGCAGCTGAAACTCATCCTGATTTGAAAACCTTCTCTATCGGATTTCATGGTGCTGATTTTGATGAATCGCAATTAGCCAAACAAACGGCTGAATCATTAAACCTGCCGTCTTCCATTTTAATGGCAGGTAAGCATGAATTAGCGTCAGGGCTTTTAAATAGTTTAAAGCACATTGAAATTCCTATTTCTAGTCCGCAGCCTGTGGGTATGACCTTGCTCTCAAAACACATTCGAGACTCGGGTATAAAGACGTGCATAACGGGTGACGGCTCGGATGAATGGTTTGCCGGTTATGCCTATTTCAAACTGGATCAACTTCGAAGCCTGGAAAGAAAAGAAGGTAAGCAATCTCCAGAGTTAAAAAAACTTTATCAGCAATTTTATCGAAAAGAGCAGGGCAACAAAGTACTGCTCTGGTTCCCTTGTGATAACTGGCAGGATTATACCTTTCAGGACTCTACCAATAATCGGGAATATATTTCTTCCTATGGAATTCGCTATCATGCCGTTTCAGGTTTAAGACAAAAACTCTTTAACCCGGAAATAAATGCAAAACAAGAAAATATGCATGATCAAATTCATCAATATTACAGCAAGCTGAGTCAGCAAAATCTTAGTGGCTTGGATTTTAATCGAGCCTTATCGAGTCAGCAGTTATCACATTATATTTTTCCGATGCAGAGTGATCGCGTGCAAATGTCTCACTCAATAGAAGGGCGATTGCCGTTTCTGGATAAAGATGTGGTTGAGTTTGCCCAAACTTTACCTGCTGACTATTTGCTTAATTTGTCGCAATTACAAGAAAAGCATTTATTGCACGAAACCTTTAAAGACAAGCTTCCTGCTCACATGCGTTTCAAACATAAGCAAGCGTATCACTCAGGTTTTTCATGGGATGATTTTTCTAAAAATAAACAAGGTAAGGGTATTTGGGAACATTACTTGAGCTACTCAAATATAAAAGACTCAGGAATTTATAATGCCTTGTTTGTGAAAACACTTAAGCAGATTAATCGCTATGCACCGAATCATTCAGATTTGAAGTGTAAAACTGATTTGCTCTTGGGAAATGTATTTACCTCTTTGGTATTACTGGATCAACTTAAACCAGAAAACTTAAAACCAAATTAAAAAATAAAATAAAAAACTATAGGAAAAGAATTCTCAATGAACGCGCAAGGAATCATTCGCAGCATTATATCCAAACCCCGGATCTGCTTAGTCATCGTAAGTATTTTAGTCCTGTTCAGCTTAGGTTTGGCCTTAAATGTTCAGAAAAATACCACGCCATATTTTTTAGATAAAAATCATGCGGAACGTGTAAAAGAAGACGCCATGACGGCAATTTTTACGCGTTCGAAAGAATCGATTGTTATTGTGCTAAAAGCTCAGGAAGAAGATATTTTTACTGAGAAAACCATTGAGTTATTGAACTCAGCTCATGAGGTTTTGGCGGATATAGATTTAATCGAACATTTACCAAAAATTGAACAAAGCCTTATGGTGTCATCTACAGATGTAGATGAAAGACGACAACTTATAAAAAAGAGTTTAGTAAAACAATATAACCACGACTTAAAAGAGGCTGAGAATAATCATCAACGTAGGCAAATTGATAAAAGCTTAGGCCAATTTATTTATCCTATTCGAAGTGTGAAGTCTTTAATTAATTCTGATGATATTTATGAAAGTGAAGATGAGATAATTGTAGCGCCAAGTTTTAGTGCAGAGCATCTAGCGTTATGGCAAGCAGGAAAGGGTAAAACGCTTTTACAAAATCCCTTGTTGTTAGATGCCTTGGTTGATAAACAAGCTAAAGCTGTCGCCATTCAAGTCGAATTAAATGTCGATGCTGATGACAGTGAGAGCATTAAATCTGTTTTTTTTAAAATAAAAAATGCCATTACACCTTTAGCGACATCTTCTAATTTTGGTGTTTACTTTTCAGGTACGCCTGTCGTGAATGTTGAAATCTCCCAAATCATGGAGAGGGATAACGAACGTTATTTCCCGCTAATAGTGGTGTTAATTGCACTAATATTATTCGCCTTATTTAGAAGTGTGTGGGCGGCTGTTTTATCTCTTGGTGTATCAATTATTACTATTGTGATTACCTTTGGGTTTATGACTTTATTCGGTATTACCTTGAATATTGTGACAACTATTCTGCCCATTTTTATTATCACGATTGGCGTAACAGATGCTATTCATCTGCTTTCAAAATCTAAAGATGATACTGCCAGTTGCACTGTAAAAGAGTCAATATTCAATAAAGTCAGCAAGTTATATCGAGCAATGTTACTTACTTCTTTAACAACTGCGTTAGGCTTCTTTTCTTTGTCTTTTACCGAAATTATTAATATTCAAGATTTTGGGATTATGGTGGGTTTGAGTTCTCTCATTGCATGGGCGGTGTCGGTCTTTGTATTGCCTGCGATTATGTCTTTGATCTCTTATCAGGCAAAAAATGAAGTTAGCTCATTTTTTCTGTTTTCTTTGATAGAAAAACTGGCTCAGAAACAGACTATGTTTCGATCTAGTATCTTGGTTTTTTTATTGATTATCATCTCGGCCATAGGCAGTACAGGCTTTTATGTGGATCAGCAAAATCTGAAGTCTTTTAAGGAAACGACCCAAGTTAGACAAGATGACAAGCAGATTAATGCGCTTTTAGGTGGAACGGTTCCCGTTAATATTTGGATTAAATCTGATCAAGTAAAAGGTGTTATTTCTTCTGAAGTATTAGCCTTTATTGAAGAGCTTCAAACTGTCGCTCATGAACATCATATTGTCGGTTATACCGTTTCTGTTGCGAGTTTTTTACAGCATATGCATCAGGTCATGTTTCCTGAAAATGATGGGGAACTTGCTTCTTCATTGAGCCCTGAATTAATTGCTCAATATTTGTTTTTGTTGGAAGGTGGGGCTTCTCGTGATTTGGAGTCTGTCTTGGAGTTAGGCCAGTATCAACAAACTCGATTGGTTATTATGACGAATACCGATGGTTCGGCAGATTTACAAAGCCTAATAGCACATCTGAAAAACGCCTTAATAAATAAGCCTGACGGCTTGAGTGTCGAATTCGCTGGTTATGGCAACATGAAC
>TARA_R110001592_G_scaffold6903_2_pt1 | contig 21131 bp, 5 predicted proteins | sample TARA_R110001592 | Tara Oceans TARA_R110001592 (sample SAMEA4398387) | marine metagenome | biome: Polar Biome; feature: [SRF] surface water layer (ENVO:00010504); material: water (ENVO:00002006), including particulate matter (ENVO:01000060) such as... | depth 5 m | reverse complement strand
AATTTCTTAAGGACGATAACCAAGATGTATTTTGGCAAGGAACAAGCACTCAAAGGCAATCCACCACCCATCATGCACATGTCGGGTTACGGTGATCACATGTTTCACAAAGTGCCTGTGATTGTGAACACTTTCAACGTTGAGTTGAGACCGGGCATAGATTACATTTCTACTAAACAGACACAGGTAGGATATGGAGAAGGAAGAGTAGATCCAACACTGGCGGCCGCAGTAGAGGCTGGCACGTCACAGACATGGGCACCCACACTGTCGAACATATCAGTTTTAGTTACACCGGTGTACAGCAGACAGTCGATCAAGAACTTCTCATTGTCAGAATTCGCACGTGGCAAGTTGAACGGCAAAGAAACAGGCATAGGATTTATCTAATGGCCAAGTATTCAGCGACATCACCTTATTTCGCAACACCACAGAACGATGTGAATCTGGATCTGTTCGTCCCAAGGACGATCACGGCGGAAGATGACGACCAGAGTTACACAATAGAGAGAACATACGCATACAGACCAGACCTTCTGGCCTATGACTTGTACGGCTCACCCAGACTATGGTGGGTGTTCGCACAGCGTAATCCAGACCAGATAGAGGATCCCATATACGACTTCAAACCAGGAGTGACCATACAGTTGCCAAAAGCCAGCAACGTCAACTCAGACCTAGGGATATAGCATGGCGGATACTAACACCACATCAGGTTCTGCCAGCAAACCTTTCTTGAAACCCAACGTGCTACACCAGTACGCATCGTTCAACACCATATTCACGCTGAGTGGCATCACCGAGCAGGAGATCCGGACAGCCAATTTCCTGACCAATCCCGTGCATGACATAGTGGCACGTTCAGGAGGCATAGGTGACGCCAAAGTGCAACCAAGACAGTACAAGGACTTTAGGACTACCCAGGACAATGCACTTTTTAGGACCTTGATAAAGGCTGATGAAATAATCAAATACTACGAGCAGTACCAAGACAGCATAGACATATTGGACAGGGCACATGACCTGTTCATAGAGAACGTCAACATGGTGTCAACTGTCGGACCCAACGCGGAACGTAACCTAGGAAACTTCACAAGGATGGAATTCGAGATACACGAACCTTATAGCATCACTTTCATAGAGAAGGTCAGGGCCGCCACCGCAATCAACGGCTTCCTGGACTACCAGGACGCACCCATGTTGTTGACCATAGAGTTCAAGGGGTTCGACGAACAGGGAAGACCATACACACACCACAGCACCAACAAGAGCCACACACGTAAGATACCTATACTGATCAGCAGGGTGGACTTTGACGTGAACGAGGGTGGTGCCAAGTATCAGGTCATGGCGGTGCCATACACAGACCTTGCGTTCGATGACAGATTCAAGTATCCACGTTGTTCGATGCCCATAGAGGGCAACTCACCTTATGAATGGGCCAAGGCCGCGGAAAAGGCCTTGTCGGATCAGATGACAAAAGAGTTTGAAGAACAGCGGAGGTACTACCCAGACGTTTACAAGTTCGAGATAGACGATGAACTAAGGAAAATAGGACTGCAATACAAGAACACGGCAGGATCCACCAACAGTGCCGGATCAGTCTCACAACTGTCAGAAGTGGAGCAACTTGCGGCCGAGGTTGAAACTCTAGCACCTCCACCTAGGCAGAACACCATGTCTGCACAGGCCAGTTCGGGCATAGCGGTGACCAAATTCTTTGAGGACGCAGTTAGGAACGGTTTCCATTACCAAGAGTTGGCTAACGATTTCTGGACCACCTACATCAGGTCCAACACCGATTACACCAAGGAAAGCCTTACCAAGGAGAAAATGGCTTCAGTACTCAAGAGCAAGGAATTCGAGAAGATATTGTTCAACAATCAGTACATAGACTGGTTCAAGATCAAGACCACTGTGTACACGGACACAAGCAAGATCGATCCCATAACCAAGATGCATCCAAAGACCATCACATACAAGGCCATACCTTACAAGATACACATCTTGAAGTTCGTTGGCCCTGGGGTCAGCATCGCCAACGTGGACTGGGCTCGTAAGGTACACAAGGAATATAACTACATCTACACCGGCGACAACGTTGACGTGCAGAGTCTGAGAATCAACTACAAGACCGCCTACTACCTAAGGAATGTTAGGGGTGATGACAAGAGTGACACGGAGAAGGGACTGTTTGCACCACTGACGGAAGCATTCAAGAACGTGTTTGGCAGGGAGCGTGACCCAGAACCGTTGTTGCCTCTGAGACAATACCCGTCATCCATAAAGGGTGCCAACACCGTGCAGACACTGTCAGGCGAATCCAACAAGGCCCAGCAGTTCTACGATTACCTTACTAATCCTGAGGTAGACATGATGAGGATCGAACTAGAGATACTGGGAGATCCCACCTACATCTGCCAAGACATGTATGTGCCCATACAGGAAGGTGGCAAGGCATACGGCAACAAGGATGAATCCTTCGACACGGCATCAGCCAGTTTCAACGCTGACCGATTTCAACCCATAATCAGCGTGAGATATCGTCTGCCCGATGATATTGACGAGAATGAAGGCACTATGTTCAACGGACAGGGCAAGAAGCGTTTCAGGGACGAGAACCTGTTCTTCAATGGACTCTACCAGGTCAACAAGATAGACACAAAATTCGATAATGGACAGTTCCTACAGACACTGCATTGTAGCAGGTTCAACAACCAACAGGGCGAGGGTGCAGTACCGTTGTTGACAAACGCCTCGATCAAAAGCATAACTGAGATCAAGGAAAGCGTAAACATCGAGAAAACAATTATCAAACCGAGAACAAAATGGGATGAGTACAAGGATTCAATTGATAAGATCAATAGGGACTTCCCGGTATAATAAACAGGATAAATTAAAGTATGGCATACACTTCAGCAGGATTCACAGACACACAGGACAACCAGAAGAGTTTCAACGAGAAATACGTTGACAACGATCCGGGTCCATACATTGGCACAGTAAAGGTCACTGTTGACCCACTAAGGATGGGGAGACTTGGTGTGAACATACCTGCACTGAGTCAGACCACCAATCCCACAGCCAGCCAGATAATCTGGTGTCAGTACCTATCACCGTTCTACGGTGCGAAAAGCATCAACGCAGTGTCGGAGATCGACCCTTACCTCTACAAGGAAACACAGCACAGTTACGGTATGTGGGCGGTACCACCTGACGTGGACACGGACGTGTTGGTGATATTCGCCAAGGGAGAACAATCTAACGCCACCGCATTCTGGATTGGTTGTGTGCAGAAGCCACTAGTTAACCAACAGGTGCCAGGCCATGGTGCCACAGTGAACACATCAAAGGCCGCAGAGGCAACAGAATTTGGAGAAACCAGCAAGTTGGCAGATTACGGAACAGATTTTTTACCAGCGGGTGAGAAGAACCAAAGGTTGTACGCATCCGGTGAAGTCTTACAAAACATAGACAAATGGAAATACCCGGTCAATGACGTATTAGCAGACCAACTTAAAGGTCAAGGACTTGTACAAGACACAGTGAGGGGAACCACCTCGTCATCAGCACGACGTGAATCTCCAAGCAGGGTTTTCGGTATTAACACACCAGGTAGGATCCGTTCAGACTCACGAGAGTTGAACATAGGGTTGGACAATATTAAGGTCAAGACAGACAGGGATCCAGGCCACAGCTTTGTGATGGACGACGGTGCCACGGATGGCACTAACCAACTGACCAGATTGAGGACAGCGTCGGGACACCAGATCCTGATGCACGACACGGAAGGGACGGTGTACATCGCCAACGGATCAGGCAAGGCATTTATAGAAATGGAGCGGGACGGCACCATAAGTGTGTTCTCCGATGCAGGAATAAAAATGAGGACCAAACAGGATTTCAACTTACACTCTGACATGAACATAAACATGCACGCCAAGGGTCAGATCAATTTCACATCTGAGACCAACGTGGCTCTTAACGCAGAAGGTTACGTGTACGCCATGGGGGAGAAGGGAATACTGAACAGTTCACAGAAAGGATCGGTCAGGAACTACGCCAAGGACGGTATAACTTCGCACACGCCAGGCATTCAATTCCATAGTGCTAACGGAAGGATTGATTTAGCAAGTGGAGGTCAAGTCCATTTGAACTCAGTAGGACCAAGACCGGTAATGGGACCTTCGTGGTTGGTACCAGAACATGCCAGTGTTGGCATTAAGGTCACAGGTGAAAATCCAACTCCGGATAATATAGACGGTACTGGGATAGACATAGCCAGTCAAAGACCATTCAGACCGGCTGATCCAAAAAAAGGAGAAAAAGGAGCCCAGCCAAACAGAATCAAAAATAAAACTACTGTATCTCAGTTTGTGACCCACGAACCCTGTGAGAGAAAAGGCAGTGATAAAAGGATTAAAGATTTCATCAACGATGCGATGGCGGATATCAGGGCATCCAGCCCAGACCTATCAGAAACTGAATTGCAAGTGATCAAAGCGGAACTACTGAAACAACCAAGCATAAAAGCAGTGTCGGACAAACTCAGCAAGGTGGTCAAACTGAACGACAAGATCAAATTACCCCTTAAAGATTTAAACGACCTTGTAGGCAAGGCCACGGAGTTACAGAAACTTCTTGAAGATCCTAAGGGACAAGTGATCAATTTCATCCAAGGACAGGTAGCGAGTCTAAAAAATCAGGCGATCAGTGCGGCGAAGGATTTCTTCAACTTCTAGGGAGTAAATATACTATATGGCATACGGAGATTCAGGATCAGGTTCAGGAGCAGGTGGCTTATCAAACAAGTCTGTGACCTTCAAGGGTTTCAGTTCACGTGCGGACAATCAGAACTTCAAACTGTACGACTTCGAGGTTGCAAAGCAGGACCTTATAAACAGATTAAGTGTGCGTAAGGGCGAGAGGGTGGAGAACCCGGAGTTTGGCACCATAATATATGACGCCATCTTCGAGCCGTTCACTGAGGATCTAAAAGATGCCATAGTAGAGGACATAACTGCCAATCTTAATGCAGATCCACGTATTGCAACAGAAGAGATATTGGTAACAGAAGCAGACAAGGGCATAGCCATACAGGCCACTATCACGTATGTTCCACTCAATATCACAGAGAAACTGAGATTCAATTTCGATGAGAACTCACTACTGCGTCTATCTTAATATACGCACATTTCCTAACACATAAATATCATTGTATACACAATGGCCACAACAGATAGACAGAACAGATTACTAGTAGCGGAAGATTGGAGAAAGATCTACCAGTCTTTCCAACAGGCTGATTTCAAATCATACGATTTTGAGACCTTGAGAAGGACCATGGTGGCGTATCTAAGGGAGAACTACCCAGATGATTTTAATGATTTTGTAGAGAGTTCTGAATATGTGGCACTGATCGATTTGATCGCTTACATTTCACAGGCATTATCATTCAGAGTTGATCTCAATGCTAGAGAAAACTTCCTAGAGACTGCGGAGAGAAGAAATTCCGTTCTGAGACTTGCGAGGCTGATCAACTACAATGCCACGAGAAATAAACCGTCAACAGGACTTTTAAAAATAAATTCAATATCAACTACGCAGGATGTAACTGATAGTTCAGGAACAAATCTAGCAAATTCAAACGTAATCTGGAATGATGGCGCAAACTCTAACTACAGAGAGCAGTTCACATCTATTCTCAATGCGGCAAACCAAACGGGACAACTGTTCGGAAACCCAAGGGAGTCAGGAGCAGTAGGTGGCATTAACACGGAAGTTTACACGTTAAGTTCTAATCAGTTTGACCTTCCGATATTCAAATTCCAGAAATCAGTAGGAGGCATATCAAGATCTTTTGAGATAGTGTCAAGCACAATCACTGATTCTGAATCTATATATGAATCATCGCCTGTGCCAGGCACGGGGCTGACATACACATACAGAACAGACGGTACTGGCGACAGTTCAAACAACACAGGATTCTTCTTTCTATTCAAACAAGGAATACTTGAGAGTCAAGAGTTTACAGTAGACACAGCAGTCACCAACTACGTCAAATCATTACAGACGACTAACATAAATGATTCAGATGTTTGGTTATACAAGTTAGATCAGTTTGGACAATTGTCTGAATCATGGAGCAAGGTTCCGTCCATGGCAGGAAACAACGCCATTTACAATTCACTAGCCAAGTCCGAAAGAAACACTTACAATGTCATTACTAAAACCGACGATGCAATAGATCTAGTGTTCGGCGATGGAAACTTCTCAAATCTTCCATTGGGTACCTTTAGAATATATTACAGAACTAGCGACAACGCCAAGTATGCTATACAACCTTCTGATATGCAGAACGTACAGTTGACAGTGCCATATGTAGATGCCAACGGTGCACAGCAAACATTGTCATTTAACGTGGGCTTGAAGGCAAGTGTTTACAACTCAGCGGCGACTGAGTCAAACGATTCAATCAAGGAGAAAGCACCACAGGTATACTACGCACAGAACAGGATGATCACGGCAGAGGACTACCAAGTGGTACCTTTGAGTGCGTCACAAGAAATTGTTAAAGTTAGATCTGTTAACAGATCAGCATCAGGAATATCGAGAGCAAAAGAAATTTTAGACCCAACCGGTGCATACTCCAACGTCAGTGTGTTTGCCGAAGACGGTATATTGTACAGGGAAGAGTCAACACAGCAGTTCACATTCAACTTCAACAACAAGAACGATATACAGACAACTATAGATACATCTGTTGAAGCAAAATTGAAAGAATCATATGCAAGACAGTTGTACTACTTGAAATATGCTAGTAAGGATGTCAGCACACTTTCAACAACTTGGAATTCGACAACAACATCTACCAACACCAACACAGGTTACTTCACGTCAGGTGGAGCATTGGTGATAGGTGACAGCGCCACTTCAAACCTGAAGTTTGCCAAGCCCGGTGCGTTAATCAAATTCACATCACCAGACACAAGAAAGTTTTTAAATGGCACATTAGTGACTTCAACGACAGATGACGCGGAAGACAGAGTATGGGCTAAAATAGGTGCAGTAGTGCTTGACGGAGCAAACGGTGGAATAGGAAATCTAGAGTCAGGCGTTGGCCCAGTAACACTTAATAACATAGTACCAAACGGTTCAGTAATCAATGCCATAATACCAAATTTTACAACTTCATTTTCGTCTAGTTTAGAAGCTGATTTAATTTCTCGAATTGAAGCGTTCGAGGAGTTTGGATTAAGATATGACGTGGATAGCGAAACGTGGAAAGTGATCACAGCAACTAATCTTTCAACAAGTTCAGTATTCAGTCTAGGTGACACAGGAAGCACAGCAGGAACTAATGCAGACGCTAGCTGGTGGTTTAAATTTACAAACGACGGTAACACTTACACAGTGCAGTACAGAAAGCTAGATTACATATTTGAGTCAGAGAGTCAAAATAAATTCCATTACGATGTTGAAGACAAAATTTTTGATTACACCACAGGAAAAACCGTTAAAGACATAGTAAAAATTTTAAAGTCCAACAGCATTGTTTCTACAGGCAACAGCATAGGTTATCCAATAACTTGGCAAGTTGTCGACACTGTGAACGAAGTAGATGGTTTTCAGGACAATAGGAAAGTAAAAGTTGGATTCTACGATGATGACGATGACGATGTCGTGGATAATCCAGAAATATTTGACATCGTGGTAGAACCCACACTATCAGAATCTACAAAGTTTGTGTTTTTTGAAAAATACACAGCATACGACACAATAGAAAGATTCAGACCGTATGCGGCATCCAACTTTGTGGTTACTGAAAACGAAACTAGCATCAATCTTAATACTGCTTCATACACAGACGGACAGTTGTTCTACTTCTATGCACCTGACGAGGACGTAGTAAAGAAATACAGTTCAACGACTAACACACTTACAACAACTACAGACTACCGAGCAAGAAAAGGCAGGAGTTCTTTAAGTTTCCAATACAAACATCACGCAGGACAGGAGACCAGGATTGATCCTAGTGTTTCCAATATCGTTGATGTGTATATGTTGGAGAGAACTTATGACAACTTATATAGAATATGGTTACAAGATGGTGGTACAGAACCAGCTGTTTCAACCTCAGATCAATTAAGAATAAACTATTCGGGTGTGCTTAATCCGTTAAAATCATTGTCAGACCAAATAATTTATCACCCTGTGAAATACAAAATACTATTTGGCACTAACGCAAACGAATCATTACAAGCAACTTTTAAGGTTGTAAAAAATACAAAAACTAATATTTCAGATGCAGTGATTAAGACTAGAGTAATTGCCGCTATAAACGAATTCTTTGCATTAGATAATTGGGATTTTGGTGATAGTTTTTACTTTACAGAATTAGCCGCTTACATACACAATCAACTAGCACCAGATTTACTGACAGCAGTGATTGTTCCGAATGAGTCCGGACAGAGTTTTGGGTCTCTGTTCCAGATAGACTCAGCGGCAGACGAAATTTTCATCAGTGGGGCCACCGTTGATGATGTGGCAATAATAACAGCACTCGGAGCCAACCAACTAGCGGCATCAGGTACTGTGGTCACATCAACATCAACTACCACGACAAACACCACAACAGGATCAGCAGTGTCAGGCTCTACTACAACAAGTTCCGGTTCAAGTTCAAGCACCGGCAGTAGTGGGTCAGGATACTAATGGCAGATAGTCCTACAAATTCATTAACCAACAAAGAAGTAGTACAACAAGGTGCAAACGAGTACAGACGGACTGTGCAACACCTACCTGCTTTCTACAGGACCGACAGTAACCAACGTTTCCTATCAAGCACTTTAGATCCGTTGGTACAGAAAGGTTCACTGGAAAGATTAGATGGTTACATTGGCAAGCAGGACGCTTATACTAGAGAAATCAACGACAGATACATAGCCGCCACTAGTAGGGATAGGTATGCATATCAGCTAGATCCAGCAGTCACATACACAGACAGAGATACCACATCTGTTAATCCAGAAGACCAAGTTAAGTTCACAGGAACATATGACGACTACATAAACCAAATCAAGTACTTGGGCGGTGATGTTTCTAATCATGACAGACTTAACAAGGAAACGGTTTACGGCTGGAATCCAGCTATAGACTATGACAAGTTGGTCAACTACAGGGAATACTACTGGATGCCTGACGGGCCTGGATCATTAGAAATAGATGCAGTAGGACCATCGGCTGTGGCAGAATATGATGTGGTCAATCTTGCCAAAGGTGCATACAACTTCGGTCACAGGCCGGGCGAAAATAATCCCATTATAAAACTGTACAGGGGAAACACATACAAATTTAAGGTCAATGCTAAAGGACATCCGTTCTATATCATGACCGAACCATACAAGAGTCAGGTTGCAGAGGATGGTTCAACCTCAACACTTTACTCAACAGGCGTGACCAACAACGGAACCGATTACGGCACAGTGACATTCACAGTTCCACTTACGGGCACTCCAGACACTTTGTATTACCAGTGCGGTAATCATAATGCCATGTACGGTTTACTACAGATCAGAGATATCGTATCAACAACTAAATTAAACCCTGAGAATGACATAGTCGGAGTTAAGAATTTTAGCCTAAGGACACTTGACCTATCAAATGGAATGAAAGTCAAATTTGCAACGTCATTGGTTGACACTGCGTACCAAAACAAAGAATATTATGTAGAAGGTGTTGGTGAGTCTATTACACTAACTGATGTGGAGGATCTTATCACTCCCGGCAGTTATGCAACGGAATCTACGATATTGTATGACTCGGTTGCTTATGACTCGAGACCATATGCAAAGGCATACTACACACCAGAGACAAAAGACTACATCACAATCAAGAGAGACTCCCTGGATCAGAATGCATGGTCGCGATACAACAGATGGTTCCATAAAGATATAATCAACGAGACAGCAAGGATTGGAGGATACACAGCATCACTAGATGAAGATGACAGGGCAAAGAGACCAATTATAGAGTTTGATTCAGGCCTGGCATTATACAATCACGGAACTCTGGCGAAGAGATCTGTGACACTATACGACACGGTCACCACGGACGCATTCAGTGACGTTGTGCTACAGACAGGTTATATTGTAGATGGGATAGCACTTGCCGAAGGCATGAGGATAATATTCGCGGCTGACACAGATCTTATTGTAAGGGGTAAAATATACAAAGTTAGTTTTGCAAACGCAGGCGACAGCTCACAGGTCATATCACTAACTGAAGAAGCCGACGGAGTTCCGCTTGACAGAGACAGTGTTTTCATAGAATTTGGAACAAACAACCAAGGTAAAACTTTCTACTATGATCTTGCGACCACGGCATGGAAGGAAGCACAGCTGAAGACAGATGTAAACCAACAACCGCTGTTCAGCATGTTTGACGAATCACATACCTCACTGGACGATGCTACGACATATCCTAATTCATCTTTCACAGGAGCCAAGGTGTTCGCATTTGCCACGTCAGACACAGCTACTACAGATACCGTGCTTGGGATCAAAGTAAAATACAATACTATAAACAATGTAGGAGATATAGTATTTGAATCGGACCACACTTCGGGCACGTTCACTTACAAGGATGATAAAAAAATAGTTTCAAAGGATTTAGCAGAAGCCCACCTACACTATACCACAGGCAGAACTACACACAATTCTAGATCTGCATGGATCAAACGCACATCTGATAGTAAACAGCGTTCTATTAGAACGTTCACAGTTGACAAAAATGAAAAACAATTATTTCCTATAGATTTCTATAAAGAATCTTCCGAGTTAACAGACATTGAAGTCTCGGTATCAGTAAACGGAACAAGGAAGACACTAACAACAGACTATACTTTAGTTAATGGTACAAAAAACAAGTACGTGAAATTTAATAAAGATCTTTTAGTGAACGACAGAATAAGGATAGCTGGATATAGTGCTTCTGCCAAGCTAGATGGCAAAGGTATATATGAGGTTCCAGAAAATTTATCAACCAACAGTCTCAATGAAAAATTAGGTACTTTCACATTTGGACAAGTACTGAATCACGTTAGGGACATATTTGATAAAAATCAAGAAGTTACAGGGTCAATTCCAGGCACATCGAATTTAAGAGATAAACCTGATGCAAGATTAAAAGGCGGAAGCATACAACAACACGAGTCACCGTTACTGCCTGCAATATTTTCTCTGATAGATCAAGAGACAAATGCAATTACGGCAATCGATTATGTGAATCAAGAATATGAGAAATGGTATAATTCATTTCTTACATATGCAACAGGTACTGCCTATGAGGGAGTAGCCGCTGACAGAGTTGACGAAATAGTATCTGCAATAACTCCAGGCAGAGACAAAAATTTTGCATTCTACTATGAAGACATGATAGGATATGGAGAAAACGTCTCCACGAGATCATACACAGTGCAAGGATCATCACAAACAGACTACGCTCTTAATTCACAATATGATATCACTGCAATTAGTAACAGGGCAGTGTATGTTTACCTTAACGATGTACAGTTGCTTGTAGGAACAGATTACACTTTCAGCACAACAGACGATAGCGTCACTATTATTAAAGCATTAGCAGAGGGAGACAAGATTGTCATAAAGGATTATTCCGACACCACTGGCAGTTATTTGCCACCATCGCCTACAAAACTTGGAATGTATCCGAAATTCACACCGGAACAATTTACTGATACAACATATTTGACAGATACCTCGGTAATTAGGAAACACGACGGTTCTATTATTAAGGCATACGGCGACGAACGCGATGATCTAATACTAGAACTGGAAAAAAGAATTTATAATAATCTAAAAACAGCATACAATTCTACACTGTTGGACATAAATGATGTGTCACCGAGTGCATTCACATCAACTGAGTACAAACTAACGGAAATTGATAATGTGTCTGCTCCGGATTTCTACAAATGGGCTGGTAGAAACAATGTTCAATACATTAACAACACAGGATTTTCTGAAGGTTCTCCATTCACGTACAACTATGCAAGATCAACAAACAGACTTACAAGTGATAAACTGCCTGGACACTGGAGAGGAATTTACAAATTTTTTTACGACACAGACGCTCCACATGTTAGACCATGGGAGATGTTGGGACACTCAGAGAAACCATCTGACTGGGAAACACTATATGGTCCGGCACCATACACATCAGCTAATGACGTACTATGGACGGCCATCGAAACCGAACCAGGTAGGTACGGCAAACCGCTGATCAAGACGTATCTCCCGGTAGACGAATCGGGAAATCTTTTAGATCCGCTGGCGGCGGGAGTAGTCGGCAACTTTGACATACCGGGACGACAAAATGCTTGGAAGTTTGGAGATCAAGCACCGGCAGAGACGGCATGGAGAAGATCAAGCTCGTATCCGTTCACAGTGATGAAAACATTGGCATTGACAAAACCTGCGAGGTTCTTCACTAACTTCTTTGATCCGTCTAGACTTTCTACAAATGTATCAGACAATCAGATCAATTCCGAAACAGGTATCAGGAACACTTTAGCAACAGCCAGATATCATTTAGAAACAGAAACAAATACAGCTACAGGGGTTACAACACGGTATCAAACAGCAGGATATCAACCTTTCGTAGTCAACTATTTGATATCTAGGAGTCTCGATACAAAAACTTTTTATTATGACAAGATGAAAAATCTCACTGTGCAGTTGGCCTACAAGTTAGGTGGATTCACAGACAAAGACAACATCAAAGTCCTTACAGATTCGGTATCACCAGGATCAACGTCAGGATCAAAATTTATTCCGGATGAGAACTATAAGATATTGTTTAGAACATCTAATCCAGTAGAGAGCCTTTACTACTCTGGCGTACTGATAGAAAAGAACACGGACCTAAGCCAAGATGGATCAACTCTTTTAGGTGGGTACAAGGTATTAGGTTACTCAACAATTAGACCATATTTCCACTTTAACTATCCATCAAAAACAGGAACCCATAAAAAAATACAAGTGGCAGGCTCAATTCAAGCCAAGCAATATAACAATTATCAAACAACAACACAGACAATACCATATGGATATGTGTTTGACACGATACAGGATGTAACCGATTTCTTGTTAGGATACGGACACTGGTTGGAAAGTCAAGGATTTAAATTTAATAAGTTTTCAAACGAATTGAAAGAAACAATTAACTGGAACAATGCTGTAAGAGAGTTTCTATTTTGGACCACACAGGAATGGGCATCAGGATCAGCCATAACTGTATCACCAGCCGCAGATGGTTTCGAATTAGATACCAACAACAGCATAGTAGGGAAGTTACGGAACCTTGCAGGTGATTATTCGTTATTAGATTCCGGGGGGAGGACTATTGATATAAGAGAAATTTCTACAAAACGTATTGGCAAGACTTTCGAGTTAGCAGTAAAATCAGACAGTGTAGGTTTGTACAATGTAGCGTTGAATACTGTACAGAAAGAACATGTATTGCTATTTGATAACAGCACGGTGTTCTCTGATATAATTTATGATCCTTTCACTGGGTTTAGACAACAGAGATTAAAATTAGTAGGATGGAAGACAGCCGGATGGAATGGTGATTATTACGCCCCTGGTTTTATTTTTGATGCGGCGCAGGTAACTTATTGGGTGGCTAACACAGACTACAGGATCGGCGACAGCATAGAGTACCAAGGAAAATTCTATGTAGCTAAAACTAATCACAATTCAAGCACCAAATTTGAAAAAACTAATTGGACACTGAAAGATAATAAACCTGCTCCACAACTAATACCAAACTTTGAATACAAAATCTCTCAGTTTAACGATTTCTACAACTTAGAGTCTAACAACTTTGATGAGTCACAGCAAACGTTGGCACAGAGATTAACAGGTTACCAGAGTAGAGATTATTTAGAAAACCTCTTTGTAAATGATGTGTCACAGTTCAAATTCTATCAAGGATACATTAGAGAAAAGGGCACACAAAATGCCATAGATAAAATCCTTAAAGCCAAATACGAGGGAGAAGACATAAATTTAGATTTCTATCCAGAGTGGATGATCAGGACAGGCAAGTTTGGTAATACGGATGCGATAGAAAACATTCAAATCACACTTAAAGATAATGAGATCACTGCAGACCCGCAGAGCTTTGAACTGCTTGACAGTAACAACGAGTCAGTGGAATACCCAAGATCAAAAGCTGTTGCAAAAACCGACATGTATTACAAACCGGTGGAATATACCGCTTCAACAACATTCAGCAGGTTAGACTACAGCAAAGAAGGGGTGAGCAGAGACATAGCACAGGTTTACAAGACTGCAGGATATCCTCAGTTAAGCCAAGTACAACACACAGCATTTAACGTGAGTGACCTTTTGAATATAGATATCAACAGCGTTACAGCAAACGATCTTATATGGGTAGCAAACAAGAGCAACAATGATTGGGACGTGTTTAGACTTTCAAGTGCGAAATTTAAGATTGCCACGCTGAGTCCAATAAATGACAGCACACAATTGGAAATAACTTTTACATCTTCGCATAATTTAAGTGCCGGTTCCCTTACAACGGAAGCCGACTACTTTGCAATATCTAACAGTGAAGAAAATACATTGAATGGTGTATACCAAGTGCGTGGTGTTACAGATCACAAAACTGTGATAATAGATTATCTTGGAAATACAAATTTCATACCAAACTTGGTGGACGGGTCGACCGCTGACAGCTACGGTAACATTTACAAATTCATATCAGTTAGGTTGTCATCAATGGACAACGTTAATGATCTTTTAGAATTCTCCGACTACAGAGTCAAGAATGATAGCATAGAACAACCAGGAGACAAAGTATTTGCTGATAGCGACAGCTCAGGATTATGGCATGTGTATGAGAAACAGGATCCGTACACAAAAAATATTAAACTTTCGCCAGATGTTAGTACAACAGATCAAGAGTTTGGCCACAGAATAGTAGCACGTAATGATGGAAGGACGATGATTGTATCAGCACCAAATAAAGGTCAAGGAGAGATACACTTCCTATTTAGGTCAAGCACAACGCCAGGCACAGCATTTTTAGAACAAGCGACAGCTACAATGACAGACAATGAAGATAACAGCAGTAGGCTCGGTGAGTCATTGTCAATAAGCACGGATGAAAATTTTGTTGTAGCAGGTGCTCCTTACACAAACACAGCTGGTTTAGATGGAAGCACACGGCAACAAGATGCAGGACTAGTTAAGGTTTATCAGTGGAGTCCGTCGACATTCAAGTACGGAATACTTAACACAGTGAATCCACCAACAGATGGATCGTCTGCAAACGATGGCCTAAACTTTGGATGGGCACACAAAATTTCCGAACCAGGTGTAACGTCTACTGTATCAACAACAGAAAAATATATGTTCGTTTCGGCACCAGGGCATGACAATGACCAAGGGAGGGTGTATTTCTACACTTGGGGCGTTGGAGCAGATGGTTCAACTTACGACACATGGACACAGAACTACACTATAGAAGCACCAGATGGTGGGCAAGGACACAGGTTTGGACACAGGCTGGCCGCTAATGACAATGGAGATATATTAGCAGTAAGTTCACTTGCACCCGGCAACGCAGGTAAAGTTGAAATATTCGTAAGGACATCACAGAGCAACGACGGTAGTACCATGAATTCTTTTGCTTTAACACAGACAATTACAGGCGTTACGAGTGATGGATCATCGGTCAACACGGCGTTTGGAGATACATTGGCCATGAGCAAGGACGGTACAGCGTTAATCATAGGTGCTCCGGGTGTTGACAGCACTTCCAATCCAGACACAGGTGCAGTTTATTACTACAAATGGAATGCAGACGGATCGACCAACACTTACACATTACAACAAACATTGACTGCTGGCAGTGAGAGCAACATGAAATTTGGTACTAGTCTTGATATAACCCAAGACGGAACAAGGGTTGTTATCGGTGCAGAAAGATTTGCAAGTTCTCGGGAGATGAGATTTGATTCCGGTGAGACTACATTTGACTTACAGGATACCGGATTTGTTGATCTCAACACAGGTTCAGGCGGTGCATTCACTGCCACAATGTACAACACCAAGTTTGTATTGGACGGCAGTCTGATCGGTGATAATGTCACAGCAAATGATGATTTTGGACGTGGGGTATGCATTACAGACAATAACATTTTTGTTGGAGCACCAGATGACGACGGTAACACATTATCAGACGGTAGTTCTAAGTTATCCAATGACGGCTCCGTGCTACAACTTGACTTGACAGTGAGTGGGCAGTATGCATGGAAAAATTTAGTCACAGAAACACCATTGATGGACATAGAGAAGCTGGGCAAGGTATTTGATTTTGATAACGGCTCAAAACAGCTCAGAGATTACTATCAACTTTATGACCCGATCAAGGGCAGGATACCAGGGTTGGCAGACAGGGAGATCAAAATTAAAACTCCATGGGATCCAGCAACTTATAACTTTGGTGAAAACGCAGACACAAAAACACCATGGGCAGAAACACATGTAGGAGAACTATGGTGGGATCTTTCAAAAGTCAAATGGCTCTGGTATGAACAGGACACGCAAGAATACAAAACTAACACATGGGGGAAAACATTCCCTGGTTCTAGCATAGACATCTATGAATGGGTGGAATCGACACTATTACCTAGTCAGTGGAATCTAGGGTCAGAATTAGCAGATCAAACAGTCACAGGCACCGCACTTAACGGTGACGATTCTAAATATACAGTAGTACAGAAATACAATTCTAGGCTGGATAGACTAGTTAATATCTACTACTACTGGGTAAGAAACAAGATCACTTTGCCAGAGAGCAAAAACAGAAAAAATTCGGCTTCATTTGTTGCAAATCTTATTACTAATCCTTTTGGGTTTGGTTACAAGTACTACTCTATTACTGACACCAACAAGTTTCAAATTTACAATGTTAAAGATCTTATAGTTGATCGAATAGTGCTGAACATGGACATACGGACAAACACGTTTGATGGCGACGCACACTCGGTTTGGAAGTTGGCCAGGGAAGGGGATAAGGATTACAGACCTGGAACTCAAATAGAATCACGTTGGTGGGACTCATTGGTAGGACAAAACAACACAGGCGACAAGGTACCAGATTTATCACTGCCGGTCAATGAAAGATACGGTAACAACATTAGACCTCGACAGAGTTGGTATGTTGACAGGTACTCAGCTTTAAAGGAAATAATTGATTATACAAATACTGTATTACTAAAATATCAATTAACAGGACAAATTAATTTAACTAACTTAGATTCTAAAGATCCTGAGCCTACAGCACAGAGTTTGGAGTGGGACGCAACAGTTGACACATATGCAGAATTGACGTATATTAATACTACAGAATTATCTGGAACGGTGAAATATTTGGTTAAAGCGGATGAAACTGCTAACAACTATTGGGCAATATACCAATGGGACGGAACTGAATTTACCAGGACTAAATTACAAACATATAATACATCTGCGTTCTGGAGTTACACAGATTGGTACGGTACCGATCCTGATATACACGGAATGCTACACAGCGAAAATACAAAAATTGATAAACAGGTCACGTTCCAATACGAGCTAGACTCACTGGATCTTGCTATAGGTAAACATGTTAAGGTCACTAGTGCTGACACAGGCGGATGGAAACTGTTCATGAAGACAGCAGACGGTTATACAAACGTTGGAACAGAGAATGGCACAATAAGACTATCTACTAAATTGTATGACTACTCACAGGATGCAACAGGTTTTGCGGGAGATGACACATTTGATGATAATTTCTTTGATCAGGAACCTGCAATAGAGACTAGGAAAATTTTAACAGCACTGAGAGATGATCTGTTCATAAATGATCTAGCAGTTGAGTACAATACACTGTTTTTCACAGGTTTGAGAAAAGTACTTTCTGAACAAACATACGTGGACTGGATGTTTAAAACGTCTTTCTTGAATGCTAAAAATTCTGTAAGACAGTTAGACCAAAGGAAATCTTACTCTTCTGGCACAGACAACTGGATTGAGGATTATGTCAACGAAGTAAAACCTTTCCACACAAAATTACGAGAGTACAAGTTGGGCTACGTAGGTACTGATACGCAGGACGGTATATTCACAGACTTTGATAGTCCAACGTTCTATGATGCAACCACAGGCAAGATTAGACCATTGAATGTAACCCTTGACACGGCTAAACTTACTGAATTCCCATGGCAGATGTGGAATGACTATCACAAAAAACATGTGTCGTCGATCACTGTCACAAAAGGTGGTTCAGGATACACGACAGCACCGACCGTGACAATAGTTGGCGGAACAGTTGCCTCAACAGGTCCATTCCAGATACAAGCAACCAGTTCTAGTGGATCAACATCAGGAACATACGGTTACTACTATCCTTTGTTCTCTAGCCAACAACAGGCTGAGATATGGGACAGTCAGAACGGTGGTTCAGGCGCTACAAACAATTACACTTTCGTTGACTACACAGGAACATTTTATGGACCAAGCACAACAATAACACCTACGTCGACAAAGTCAGACTTATATAAATTGTACGTGACTTCAACAGTGACAGCCGCTACTGCAACTGCAACAATACAAGGTGGTTCAGTTACTAAAATAACTGTTACAGGAATAGGTTCGGACTACACGGCAACACCTAGAGTAGTGCTGACAGGAGGTGCCAACGATGGCTCCACACCAACCGACACAGCAAAAGCATATGCAAACCTCAACAATGATCTAGTCAGAGATTTCGATACTACAATTAAGTTTGACAGGGTGTCGAGCTCATCAAGAGTAATTGATTGGGCGGCAAGTACAAGTTACGCTTACAACGATCTTTTAAGACACAATAACCAACTTTACAAGGTTACAAACGCATTTACATCAACAACAGATTTTGATGATGATGTAGGCAACCTATACAAAGTGTACGGAAATGAGGCTGGACTTACAGCGGCAGACAGAACAAAAGGTTTTTACACCCCGAATGCAGGAATGCCAGGCAATGAACTTGATCAGGTCATGACAGGTGTGGATTATGGTGGAACAATGGTCACTGGATTACTTTTCTCACAAGAAGCCGGATGGGACAATACAGGATTTTATGATTTCCCATGGGACAACTTTGGTGATTCAAAGGTCAAGGCATTCAGAGCAGACGGAATTAACAATGACTACCTTTTTGACACAGCACCATCATCAACAGATGTTTATCAGGTCTACATTACACAAGATGACAGCACAAGGAAAAAACTTCCTGATGTGATAAGGGGTGACGGATCAACAGTCAACTTTGCAATTAGCGAAACACCAGAATTAAATGCACTAGTAGAATTCATTCTATTTGACGATGACGGTGTACTTACACCAACAGATGACAGAACGCTGGATTCGATTATCAAAGGCGGTCTGTTCACGTCAGCACTAGGACACGCACCAAGCGATATATTACTAGAAGGTGATGCATTTGTGTCACCAGACACAAGCTATGCACCCGAAGAAGTTGTTCCAGGACAATTGTTCGACACATTAGACATTAAAGTTTACACTTCACCGGAGTCAGGAGTTCCTTTTATATCAGAAAAGAATTACAGAGGCGACGGTACTACAACAGTTTACAGCATCGGCGATTACCCAGGCACGTTAGGATCAGTTACCGTTGCAGTAGATGGTTCAGTTAAGAAACTTACAACAGATTACACTATTGATGTTGCTAATAAAACAATTACATTTGGTACAGCACCTGTTGACCACAGCGAGATATCTACAAAGGTATTTGCAATATCTGGTGAGAACTACAGAGTATTAAACACATTCACCGGTGATGGATCTACTACTGCTTTCTTGACTTCAACACGAGGAGAATTTAATTTAGATTCTACTTCATCGGACATATATGTAACAGTTGATGGTGTGCCTACAACAGCGTATGCGTCATCTACAACTGCAAACACCATAACTGTCACGTTCAACTCGGCACCCGGTGCAAACACTTTCATTCAAATAGCCGGATTCAATAAGTCAGCAACATCCACTAGAAGTTTTGCAAGTGTAAGAAACAACACGGTAACATACGATGGTTCGACCAACAGATATACTTTGACTTATCCACCAGGAGCAATAGGTCCGTTCTCCGGATTAACAATAGCAGAACTTAATGGAAGGGTGTTAAGAGGACCAGACAACACATATTACGTTGGTGATGGAAGCACGTACACTTATGGAGTTGTGTCAGGACTTGAAGATGATTCAACAGTGGATCCTTCTAAAACAATATCATCGGCATCACAAGTACAAGTGTTTGTAAATGGTGTCCAGAAAGATTTAAACACTCACTACACAGTTGACACAGGAAACAACAACATAGAATTCAACAGTGCTTCAGTACCGACAGCGACAGATGTTATTTGCATATCAACGCTTGTCGATCATCAATACTATAACGAAGGCACTGACATTATATTAGTACCGTCAGCAATAACTTCACCTTACAGTCTGAGTGCAACGGATGTAATATCAGTTACTACTTTCAACAATGCATTGGGAATGAAACAAAGAAGAGAAGTGTTAGAAGGTAGAGCAAACGGAATATTCAAATTGAGATTTGACAGCCTAAATGCAGGTTACACATATGTATGGTTAAACGGTGTACAACTTACACAGAGTAGTGACTACACAGTAAGCGGCAACACTATAACAGTATTAGGAAAAACAATAACATCTACAGACAGACTGGATGTGATGTACTTTGCACTTGAAACGGCGGTAGGAGCAACAGGATTTAGAATATTCAAAGACATGCTGAACAGGACTTTCTATAAACGTATTTCTAAAACGTCAACTACAAAATTAACTATCGATATGACCGATGGAACACAGACAATCACAGTGGAAGATGCAACACTGTTGCCCACACCAAATGCGTCGGCAAATGTGCCAGCTGTTGTGTTCATAGACAAGGAAAGAATCGAATACTTTACAAAATCAGGTAACACGTTAGGACAATTAAAACGTGGA
>TARA_R110001592_G_scaffold257905_4_pt1 | contig 21138 bp, 28 predicted proteins | sample TARA_R110001592 | Tara Oceans TARA_R110001592 (sample SAMEA4398387) | marine metagenome | biome: Polar Biome; feature: [SRF] surface water layer (ENVO:00010504); material: water (ENVO:00002006), including particulate matter (ENVO:01000060) such as... | depth 5 m | reverse complement strand
TTAATAAGGCCTCGTCTTTTAAGCCTAGAGTATTCTTCACGTATAATTCGCTTTAGTTGTCTTTTCGATAATTTCATTTTATATTTCCTCAACGATCGATTTTAGAGCCTGAATTACATCTTTCTCTGTATAGCCGGTCATCTTTGCCCAAGATTTGGCAGCTGAAAGAATCATGTCTTCGAACTCTTCATAGTCATCTAGATCTAGCATTGATCCTCCAAAGTCCGTTTCACCGCGATGGGAATTAATAGCAGCTTCTGATCTAGATTCCTTAACGAGACTATGTCTTATAAGTTTTTCTTGCTCTTCTCTAATAATTCTTTTAAGTTGCATTTTTGTGATTTTCATGATTGGTATCCTTTTAAAGTGTGTATGCGCAATTAGTCTAAGCAGCCGCCGAGTGCTTGTTTCCAACCTGGTGGCATATCTTTTACCTCTGTACCCTCATCAATATCACGATACATGGTGGCTGGGGAAGCATAGTCGGTATCTGCGCCCTGCATACCACTTTCATATCCAGCATCGTAAGATGTAGACCCAGACGAGTTGTCCTTCTCATTGCCGGCGAAACCATCCTGTTCTCCGCGCGTGTATTCTGCCATATCTTCGTCGCGGGCTTCGTCGTTAAAGTAACCGGCCATGCTATCATCGAAGTGTTCGTTACCACGAGGCTTTAATCCTCCCATAACGCCCGCTGCGTCTATTGTGTCATCGGCTGCTTCTACTATTTTCGAAACGGTTTCATTTAAAATTTTTCGCAGTTGTTGATTTCTTTTGGTGATTTTCATTTTTCATCCTCTTTTTCTAAATTCTCTTTTGTTGCCTTGAGTCGACCCATAACTGCAGCTGCTACACTTTTCGCTTTTCCGGTTAACCAGCTAGCCGATCCCATAGTCCAACCCTTTACGGTGTCCCACATATCGCTAGCAACTTCATCAACCTGATCCCAGGCAAGATCGAGGATATCTAATACTAATTTAAGCGGTGCACTTAACACCCTTAGGAGTGGATGTGTATCCCTTCTAGCCATTAGCCAAGCTAGTAAAACACCAATAAGTAGCCCTTCTAATCGAGGAGCCTCTACGTGCAACCAGACAGTTATGTCGCATACAAAGCATACCACACTTGAGACTAAGCCCCAAACCGTACTTAAAAGGCCAACTACTAAATTCCATAATGATTCTAACATAATATATTTTTTCCTTTATATAAAGCTCTTATAAGAGTCTTTTGTAACATGTATCTAAGCGCCACGCCAAATTTTTGCAAAATCAATAGCTGTTTGGCCACCGATATAAGTCATTGCTATCATTCCCCAGGTATTTGCATCAAGTCCAACGAGCCACAGTAAAGCTGTTGCGACACTAAAAACGAGAAGTTTTCTAGAAACTAGTTTTTCTTGAATAGAATCTAATATACCTTTATCTACCCTATGTATATAAAGGTCTTTTTTTATTTCTTCCGAAACCGATTTTACTTCTTTGTTTGACATGATCTGTACTCCTAGAAACTACATATATTGTAAGCGCTTATTAAATTTTGTGCTATTATATATTAATTATATGGTTCGTTTGTTAAATCATATTTTAAATATGAACTAGGATGTAATAATTTATCTATTTCCGTTACTATCTCATGGTTTGTAGCTACTTGATCTGCTATAAAATTCTGTACAATTGCGTTTTCGGTTATTGTTGCTGATAATAGTGTTAGATTTTCTGACATAGAATTATAATTTGCTAATAAAAGCTGGTGCTCTTTTTGCAAATTAATTATTTGTAACAATAACCCTCTGTTCTGTAGTTCTAGTTTATCAATTTTTTCTATCTTTTTTAATAATGTCATATATCGATTCAATTTCTTCCTTAGCTGCTGAAAGTTCTCCTTCAGCTTTTTTATTGATGATATCATTTAATAAATTCTCCATATATGAGTCACTTTCCGCTATTCTAATCGCACATTCCTCTAAAGCGTCTTGCATTGTTACTCCGTGTGATAGTAGAGCTGCTCTAAAGGCTCCATGGAATTTTTTTTCTAAATGTATATGTACACTCTTCCTGCTAGTGAAATCGTATCTTTTTGGAGCAGACATTATGATGGAGCCGCTTCAGCATTACCACCTACAGCAACTGGAACAGTCTCATCTTCAATATAGCTATTTTCGAAATCTAGTGAATATTCTAACGCTAATTTTTGAATAAAATCAGATTCCATTTCTCCTCCAAACTGGTTTAATAAAAATTGTCTCGCTTTATTGAAAAGCATGCCTTCCATGTCAAGCAAGGTTTCATAGTTGTTTATATACCTTGCAACTTCGGAAGTAAAATGCTCGATATTAAACTCGTCGGACGCTATAGCTTCCTCTTCTAGAAGTAATCGTTTCATTGAATATTTCTTATATGATGCTTCTTGAACGTCATCGATCTCTTCATTGCTGCCCGGGTATGATATCGAAGTAGCCGCTTTTGTCTGGGCTGATTTTACCGAGGAGTCGTATATATCTTTTAGGATAGAATCTATTTCGGAATCGATTTCTCCCGGGCCATATTTCGCAATATCTTTTGTAGATACTTTTTCTTCCGGCTCTTTTTCTTCTTTTTCTTCAGCTTCAGCGTCACCACCTTCGTCATCGCCTGTTTCTTCGTCTTTTTCTTCAGCATCATCTGCCGGTGCGTCGTCTTCTTCGTCGCCGCCAAAAAGATCTTCATCTTCTCCTTCCGATAGAATAGACGATCTATGAGATATTCCAGCGAGCTCTAAGGCTCTGTTTCTACGATTGATACTCATTTTTATTGTCTCCCAAATATTTTCGCTACTTTTTCGCATTTTTCTATTCTTTTTTCTATTAGCTTCCAATTAATTTCTTTCATCATAGCGTAGACATATGCTTTTCGGTCGCTTAAGTAGTCACGGTAATAGGAGTGTTCCCAGCAATCTATAACCAGAACAACAGTGGATCCAAATGGTATATTATTATGATGCAAATCAACGATGACATTCATATACCTTCCAAGGTACTCGTTATATACTAAGACTGCCCACCCGTTTCTCGAGCTGAGGCAGCATGCAATAAAATCTTTTTGCCAATCATCGAAAGATCCGAAGTCTCTTTCTAAACGCATAAAGGCTAGAGAATCCATGGTGATTATAGAGTTTGGATCTGCTATGTTCTCGAAAAACAGGGCATGCAGATATGCTGCATTTAAATTGTATATTTCGTCGATCTTTAAAGATCTAAACTCGGAGTGATTTAAGTTAGCTTCATCTCGTGATACTGAGTCTAACTTTGCAGATACTAAGTTTAAACTTTCTACGTATTTTTCTAGAAGCTTCTGGTGCTCGTCTTTGTTTTTTTGAGTTAGTAACTCGGTTGTTGACAAGTCATATTTTTTTGCTTGCGTTACATATGACTCTTTAATTTTTTTTAGACCTAAGTCTTTTTTAATTAAATCTTTTATTTGTGATTCGTTCATTACTCGACCTCATATTCTTTTTCAAATTCTTTTGCTGTCACAGATATCAATGAAGCTGGACTTTTGGATTCTAAATCTTCTTTTTCTAAGTCGACTGTTGCGGGTGCTGCAATACCTAAATCTTGACCTGCTGCCATGTTTGTCATATCTAACCCTTTTAAACTTATTTTGGTTTTTTCATGGAGAGCTAACTCTGAATCTGCGGGAGTAATTCTAGGATCTTCAGGATGTCTTAGATATATAATCGCTTCTTCGCCCTCACCCTCTACACGTTCTACCGTATATTCATAACCCGAAGACTTATGTCTGACTTTAAGATCTTTTGAGATTATAGTGTTCCCTCTTTCATCAGAAACGTCAGCTTCTTCTAGGGCGCCTAGGATAACCGCTTCTGCCAAACGGGTTTTATATGCTTGGCGTATTAGAGAAATGATTTTTTCTTCTTTGTTCATTTTTTACCTTTTTCCCTTTATTCCAGCTAGCGCTAAAGCGCGATGGCGTCGATTGTAAAAGTTGTTTCTTCTTCGTACATCTTGGCGGCGAGTTGATTCAAGCATAGCCTGTGCGACGTTCAGAGCGGTTTCTGCATCTATATCTTCTACTCCGTCAATTAAGCTATCTGTTAATTCGTTTTCTAAAGCTTCGAATTCTTCTTCTGAGAGGCCAGTCGCTGATTCAGCGGCTTCTTCATCTTCCTCTGTCAAATTACCGTCATCGTTAACCTGAGTTTCAGATAGAAAATCTAGATTCATCGAGAAGGAATTTACATTGCGGGCCTCCGCTACCATTTTGTCGAAATCTGTAGCAAAAGAATTAATGATTGATTTGACGTCTTCTTTTTGCTCAGGAGAAACTTTACCTAGAGCAGTATCTAATCTTGCAGAATATTTCTCTTTGAAATCCCTTCCTTGCAGATCCACGTTTTCAATTTTTTCAACTGCTTGGGCTTGCTTATCGTTTGCCTTCTTGTCTGATACCGCTAGTTTCTTAAGTTCTACTTCTTTTTTCTTATAATTGGCTAACGACTCTCCAAATTTCGATATATCATTTCCAAGTCCAACTATTTTTTTACCTAAATCATTAAACTTTGATCCCTTAACTCCGCAAATAGAGCGTGTAATGAGATCAGCGCTTAGTCCGAATAGAGGTTTTGCTTTTTCTCCGCGGACGAGCCCTTTAAAGAATCCGCCCATCTTAGCGAACGTTCCCGGAATCATTTTCTTAGCAGATCTTTCAACCTGTTTAAGTACATCCTTAAATTCTAAATCGTTCTTCGCAAAGAAACCGTTATTAGGATCCGTCAGCGAATGTTGTCCAACGCTTTCATCATCCATTTTAACTAATTTTGCTCTTTTCATTAATCTAGCTGCAGCCGCGGCAGAACCAGCTGAGATCGCATGGACTTTAGACAATTCTTGGGAAATTGTGACTAAATCTTCTAATCCTTTTTTGTAAGAAGAATCTTTTCCGAAAAAATCCCCTATAGCTTTAATTGCCCCCATATCTAGTTGGGCGATATCGTCAAGCTGCCCTCGAACCGCGGTGAGTTTTTCAACACATTCTTTCGACGCCTCTTGAGCCTCTAAATCGGCACCACCTAACGCATCGGGTGAGGCTAGAGCGGCAAATATATCTACATACGTATCAACAGCTCCCTGAAGAGAATCAACCTGTTTATCTAGATCGCTTAAGGATGAATCTAATCCAGCGACGTCATCTATAGCTGCTTCGGTTAGGAGACCCTCATTAAATAACGGCTCATAACGATTCACTAATCCGGCTATATAGCCTATGTTTTCTAAAATTTTCATTTTAAAATTTTCTCCTTTAAAAGTATTAATCTTTAAGTTCGAACACTTCAATTCCGTTATCTTTTAACAGCTCTAAACCAGAAGTATCTCTATACGTATATAAATATACAACTTTGTGTATTCCTCCATTAATTATGGCTTTTGCACACTGTTTACACGGACTTAATGTTAAATACATTGTTTTTGCTTTGGGGTTATTATAATCTAATTTGATTAATGCGTTAATTTCTGCATGAATGAATCCCGAATGGCCGGGTTGTGTTGATTCTCTTTCGTTCGGTCCGCCGGAATGATTTCCGTTATACCCTATCGATAGAACCTGACAATTATCTTGAGAAACTATGCAACAACCAACTTGGAATTGTGGATCATAACTTCTTCTAGAGATGTTTTTTGCGAAATCTATCCATATTGTATCCCAATCAGGTCTCATTGCAATTTCCATTTGTGTTTGGTTTATTTTTCAGTACTTTTGTCTGCCACTTTTTTAATAGGCAGCTTTTTCTTTCTTTTCGGCATAACTTTTACTACTTTTTCAACATCAAAAATACTGTCTGGATGTGTCGTCTTCGGCAGAGTAAAGCCGGCAGCTTTCCTGTGACCTCCTCCTCCGAACCTTTTAGAAATTTCGCTAACATCTATCTTTTCGTGAAACGCACGGAGACTGCAGCGATAGTTCCTTTCATGATGATCATAATACCAGATCATAGCAAAATCGCAATCTTTAGCTAGGTTAGCCCCAATTTCAGACATCCAGTGAGAAGAATTAACGACCATTACATCAAAATCTTCGAACTTTCTTTTTGAGGCCTTATCACAAACTTTTTTAATTACGGTTTTACTGTAAGCAAGAATGTATGATCCTCTTTTAACAGCATCATCAAATACAGAATCATCTTCGAATTTTTCATACTCATCAAATCCCCATGGTACCATATCGAATGCTGCAGAAAATTCTTTTGAATATGGAAGCTCCCACTTCCATAGATCGCGATCCTGTATATACTGAATAAACTTCGGAGACTCTTTTCCTGGGTGGAAAAAATCCCATGCAAGCATTGCTCCGCTCTTGGTCATATCAAAATGAGTACTTGATATGTCATGTAACTCTACCATAGCTGATTTGTGGTGGTCAATAACCCACAAGTCTTCAGCGTCTGCAATTAATTTCTTGGTAACCTGGTTTGAATATGAGAAATCTAGTATGACTACCTTCTTTCCTTTTACATCTGGCGGTGGATCTCCGTGGGAACAAGCTATATACTCTGCCCTATTTCCTAATAATTTCCAAGCAGCGTACGCTGCCCCAAAGCCATCATTACAATTACCGTGGTACAACACTAAGTCGACTGACGATGGTTCAATCATAATTTATCTCCTGCTGTTTGTTACTTTTAATTCTGCCATAATCATCTTCAAGCATAATCTTTTCACTTGATCGATGACCGATAAGTACTTCAATTAAAACAGAATCCTCAAAGGCCATTAATCTATACGGGTTTCCTGCTTGGATGTTTATTAGATCTCCAGGCAATAACTCGAAATAATTATTTTCATTTTTAGTAAAATCCCCAAATTCTTTTTCGTCAGGGGCATGTACTAATACCTTTCCAGATAAACAATACAGCACCTGATCAAGGTGAGGGTAATATTTTAAACTAGTTCTTTTATCACCCTCTAAATTAATTATTTTACCTTTTGCAGCAAACGGAGCGGGTATCTCTCTAACCGAACCCCAAGGCTTTGATACATCTTCTGTTTTTGATTTCCATATAGACAATTTATAACTCCCAATAATTGAATACTTCTTTAATACCGGCAGCAAACGTTGTTTTAGGGCGCCAGCCTAACGCTTTTAACAAAGCTGTTTGAGCCAACGTGTGTTTCACGTCACCCTTTCTTTCCGGAGCTGTAGTGACATTCGTATACCCTTTATCCGTAAAGAATTTAAGTATATCATTATTAGAAACACTTGTTTCAGTACCTACGTTGAACACCCGGTTATATAATTTCTTTTCCTTTGAAACACAAATATTAGCTGTTACAACGTCATGTACATAAATCATGTCTCGAGTCTGCGTGCCATCACCATCAGACCTCAGAGGTTTATTTTCTCCTGCTTTATGACACCATGCTGACACGACGGTAGAATAGGCGCTATCTCCAGGTTGAGCGGGTCCATATACGTTAAAATAACGAAGTGCTACCCAGTCTAGACCAAATAGCTCTTCAAACAATGCTAGGTATTTTTCTACACACAGCTTGGATAACCCATATGGACTAGTCGGGACTGCAGATGTGTCGTTTTCCCAGACTGGTAGCTTGTCAGAATTTCCATAGACTGCGGCTGTAGAACTAAAAACTAACCTGGTTTCTGATTTTGCACACGCCATGGCGATGTTTAAAACCTTAGTAAAATTTTCATTAGTAGATTCTATCGGATTTTCTACAGACCATTCTACTCTAGGTTTTGCCGCAAGATGGAAGACCGTTTTAAACATCCCGTCATTAATTAAAGAAATAATGTTTGGGTGTGAAAAATCGCTATTAACTATGACAACCCTAGGTTTTCTTGTGTCTGTAGTGTTGTCATAAAAGTCAATCATCTGTGGCAAGATTTCTCTTACTTTAAAGTTTGCAAAATACTCTACAGGATTAACAACATTATTGCTCAAATCATCAACCAAATATACTATAGTCTCCGTATCAGTTACTAGGATTTCGTTGATTAGATGATGTCCAATAAATCCAGCTCCGCCGGTAATTAAAACCTTGTTCATTAATTCGTCCCCGTACTTCCAAAGCCGCCAGAACCCCGAGCTGACGTCGATTCGAATACTACTGTTTCGTTAACTAGCTCTATATCGCAGTGATCAACTGGCATTAAAAGAAACTGAACCAGCTTTTCGCCTGGAGTTATACTCACACTTTTTCCAGATACGTTAATTAGATGAATATGTATTTCTCCTTGATAATCTGAATCTACTACTGAGGCTCCAACAACCAGTCCTTTTTTCAGTGCTACTCCGCTCTTGTTCATTGCAATTAGAGCATGACCCTGAGGGACGTTAGCTTTTATTCCAGAAGGAATAAGGAATCTTTCGTTTGGATCAACTTCGCAAAGACTATCAGGATAATCTTCTGGTACATAGAAATCGATACCGGCCGATCCAGATGTTCCCCTTGTTGGTGTTTTTACGTTACGAATTTTTGTTATTTTCATTTTGCTTCCTATTATTTGGATATATTAATATTTGCTGAGGGATCAATGACGATGGGTGCTAGCTGGGCATCTGAACTTTTTTGCTTGGATCCTTCTTTGTTCTCGTCAATATAGTTTTGCCAGCCGCCAATATAAGCTGCAGCATCTAAAAGATTGTCATCCTTCTGGTTGTAAGATTGCCGGCTGAACTTAAGCGCAATCATAGCGATATACATATCATCTGCACTCCAGGTTCGGCCGGTCATGCCGGACGCTATCATTGCCGCTCTTTTCATCCCTTCACTAAACGGACCATACTGCCTTTCTTTTTCCTCTGATCTGTTGTTGATAATTTGATTTGCTTCATTTAAAATGTTAGGCATATAAAAATTCCTTGGTGTTGTTAACGAACAGATTAATTTCGCTTTTTTTCATGTCGATTGTTGGCAGACTTATTTCATCAATAAAGCTTGATGTTATATTATCATTAAGTTTAAATTTGTTCAACGTTGTTGGGAAACCAGAACTCATTTTTTTAACATAATAGTTGTTTAGAATTTTATCCATCATGTTCCAGTGGTTTTCATATACATGGAAAGAATCGGCTGAATGGTAGTATCTCCCTAATTCTATCGGCTTCCGTGCGCTGCCTTGAGCTTTAATTAGATTGTTATAATCATTTTTCATCAATTGTTGAAATAAACAAAAAGTAAATACATCATTACAAAAACCAAACACTGCATCGTTACTGCGCATGTGTACCCCAAGATGTAGCCTGTTTTCTCTAATAAAGAAATGTATATATTGTGTACACGGGTAATCAGCATTGTTCTTTCCTTTGTGATATGGTTGGTTTATAGCTAGTGTTGCTCTGCGTGAGTCAGGATCTTTTAACAGCTCTTCTAGAGCCCAAGTCCATTGATCACCTAAGAGATAGGATCCGTAGTTCGATTCACAATTGCCGTCGTCGTCTTGAATTTTAAGCCATATATTTGCTAGCTTTCCAATATTGTTAACTGACGGGTTTCTGCTTAGATACCATAGCCACTCAGTTGTAGCGTAATCAGGATTAAAGCGTCTTGCCGGAACTTCAATAGATAGATCTGTTGGATCTTCTATACACATCGAATAAAACAACGCCTCTTTTTGATTAGTACCGCGGGATTGCACACGATCGCCGCAGTCCTGCACATGCTTTAACGACATGACGAACGCTTCGTTTAGATTTTTATATTTTTTCATATTTTCTCCACTCGTTATTATAATCTAAATTTGCAATATATATAAATTATTCTGTAAATATTTCAAATCTAGACCAACGTGAGCTCTTCCCAAACGGATTTTCAGCAACTTCCGCAACACAAACAGTGTATGGTTCGATATCATCAATACCGTTCCAAGACCAGACATTCATCCACTCTTGTTTTCCAGACTGTCCCATTACTTTAAGCCTAAGATACTGTTTTCCATTCTTTGTTTTTCTTACAGTTTGAGAAACTACGATAAACCAGTAAAAATGTTTCCCAGTATATTCATCTAGCGGTAACCATCCTTCCCGCTTAAACCTCTGCAAATGCGATTCCGGAACAATTTTTTCGACTGATACTGAACCAAATAAATCCATATCGTTTTTAATTATTTCCATTCTTGTCCATGTACCGCAGCCGGCGTTATCCTCTATTGCCTGATTAAATAAGTCCCTTCCTTCAAATGGGTTTTTCTTAAGAGACTTACGCAGCTTAGACCAGTTAGGAATAATAGATTCATATGCATGTTTATAACTTTCGAATAATTTTCCTTTACCGACAATTCCAACAGAATCTAAGGCCTGGATTCGAATCAAGCTTTCAACAGCTTTTTTGTTAAATTTTGACAACTTCCATTTCCCGTCCTCGTGCCAAAACATATCATAGATCGAACTATACGGACGACTCTCTACAATCTCGTCAATTGCAGTGTCGCCAATCCCCTTACACGATCTAAATGATGGCATAAACTTCTTGCCTTCTAAGATAGTCCAATTCTTTTCTGCATAGTTAACATCGATTGGAACAATCTCATACCCTAATGCCTGAACTTCCGAAAATGCTTTACCTCTTTTCTTAGGGTTACCTTCCATAGACTCTAGGTACGCGCAGAGCCATTCCTCTTCGAAGTATGTCATTAACCATGCGCAATGATAAGAGTCAAGTGCATACGCGACCGCGTGAGACTTGTTGAACCCATATGACGCGAAGAGCATGATGTCATCGAAGAGCTTCTTTGCGATCTGCGGCTTAACGCCGTTTTCGATGCATCCACCCACGAACTTGTTTTCTAGAGCTTGGGCCTTTACTAGCGCTGCTTTTGATGACCCTTGAGGCTTCATCATTTTTCTTACAGAATTACATTCTTCTTTTGGAATTCCAGCTACCCGATTAGCTAGTTCCATTACCTGCTCTTGGAAGATAATACACCCGAACGTTTCCTGTAGGATATCTTCGATTAAAGGATGACCATATTGAGCGGAATAGTCGCTTTTGTTTCGCAGATACAATCTATCAACATTAGCGCCGAGAGGACCGGGACGATATATTGATGTTAGTGTTGCGATATCAACGATATTACGTGGTTTTGCCTTTTTAAATAGCTGCTGCGCGCCGGCCTGAGTGACCTGAAAGATTCCTGCCCATCGACCCTTATGATAAACACTTTCATATACATGCTGGTCATTAAGATCGATTTTTCCTTCCGCCATATGTTGATCAAACCAGAATTTAATCTGACCGAACGTTACCTCTTTATATCCCTTTTTGCGCTTTAAAATCAGCTCGATTGTGCGCTCAATGATTCTTAATGTTTCTAGGCCTAGAAGATCGAATTTTACCCATCCAAAGTGTTCTAGATGCTTAAATGATGCTCCTTCTACCCATGGAGTTTGTAGTTCTCCCTTCGCCATAATCAAAGGCATACGCTCAGCAATGTTTTCTGAAACAATAACTCCACCAGCATGGCGGCCTAAAGATTTATTCTGTTTAAAAAGAACATCGATAGGTTCTGCAATTTCTGGATGATCTGAGATGAATTGCGCGAATGGGATGGAATACTTGAGAGCCCATTCGAGAGTTGGAACAACTGGACCATTAAGGTCGTGGCCGTCTGCCCTGAGACCTTGCTTTACATCTGCATCTAAAGTACCTAATGCTTTGTTGACTTCTTTAAACTCAATTCCATAAAACTTAGAGATATCCTTTACTAGGGATTTAAGTTTGAATGTGTTGTAGTTTGAAATTGGAACGATGTTTTCGCTACCAAACTTATCTCTCATCAGGTTTATTAGCTGATCTCTGTCGCCAATATCAGTATCGATGTCAGGCATATCAGCACGATCAGGGGATAGGAATCTTTCGAACAGAAGATTGTACTTAAGAGGATCAACGTCCGTAATATTCAGCACATAGTTAACCAAAGAACCGGCCCCACTGCCGCGGCCAGGTCCTACAAACATATGCTTTCTTGCCAAATCAATAATCGCCTTAGTCGTTAGGAAGTACTCGCTAAAGTTTTTATCCTTGATAATCCTTAACTCATACTTAAGTTGATTTAAATAATCACTAGCATGTTCCCCTTTATGTAAGCCCTTCCTTATTAGACCGATTTTACTCGCTTCTAGAAGAGCTTGTGTAGCTGTTTTGTTTTTCGGAATGGTGTATGATGGTAACTTCTGAGAGCAATCCGGGATGATATCGCCTATCATTTCGTATGCTACATCATGTGTACGCTCAATTGCTTGAAACACTTCATCGTCGTTATAGAAGTCCATCCCCTTTGTCGTACTATTATATGAATCCCAAACCTGCTCTGCATTTTTAGGGTAAAGTTCACACTTTAAATCTTCGATAGTTTTCGGCAAAGAATCGGGATTGTATTCTCTGTGATTCATCCATCCTAATTTTTTATAAAGTTCTCTTTCACGCCAATGATCTGGTTGGGAATAATGAGAATCACATGTTACAACGAGTTTATCTGTTAGACTGTTTTCTCTTGCGAACTCAATCAAAGCCCGATTAACTAGATGCTGGGCCGACAGTTGGTTAAACTGCAGTTCTAACATTACAGCATCTCGTCCGACGGAGTCTGTCAGATGGTCGTACGCGTTTCCAATATTCGTAAGTATTTTCCTCTTTAGGGTTTCATCGTCTAGTAGATTAGCGTTAAGATCATCAAATTCTACTCCTTGAATTTGCTTAAACACTTCATAAGACAGCGGACCACCTAGACAAGCGGTAGAGACCATCAGATGGCCACCCTTCGCAGCTTCTTTAATCATACCATAGTCTACACGCGGGAAGCGGTAGAAGCCTTCAGTGTACCCTCGAGAGACCAAGTGGAAAAGCCGTTGCAGACCAACAGATGTTCTAGGTAATACAACCAAGTGATGACGTCGTTTAATTGGATCAAAAAACTTTCCAGATTTAGTTTCGTCTTCGTTTTCAATTGTTAGCCCGGCTTCGTCCGTACTCATATCAATGATTTCGTCATCGCCATCTGTTAATGCGAAAATCGGGCTGGCAACTTCAGCCTTAAGTCTTTGCAACCTTTCGATTTCCGTTTGCATACCTTTCTTTTTAGCCCGGTTTAAATCGTAATCGATTTTCCACATGTTAAGATCTGGGTGGACATACATTTCGCAACCGGGAATAAACTTAAAGTTTGCTCCGGCTTTATTGAGCTTTTCTACATGCAAATGAGCATGAGCAAACGAATTCATGTGGCCATGATTAGTAAGTGCGAAAGCAGACATACCGTTGGATTTAACAAAATCGATATGTTCCTGTGGGTAATCTAGTCCATCGAACGTGCTGAATCCATCATGCGCGTGAAGTCCGACAAATCTTGAAGGTGGTTGTTTGATACTCATTTATTCTCCTTAAAGAGGGCTGTTATTATATTCTACTATCACTTTCTAGTTTTTACACCGCGTTTAATTAGAGAAAGATAAATAATTCCAGAATATGCTATAACTTTTAGCATATGCTTGATGACATTCTTTGGTGTACGCTTGGTTCTAGAATCGCGATCGTCACTATGGACATAATGATGCCATGGTTCCATACAAAACCTCCTTTGGAGTCGTGGTTAAGAGTATAAGAAACACTTTTCTTATATATATAATGTATCACACTTCGATCTAGGCTACACACGATTTTCACGTTATAATGTGTATTATTTCATCTCGTGATCTGATAGCAACAATATCAGATCTTCTTTCGAAGGCACTACTATTTTATTTAATAAACAGATTCTCTTAATTAACTGGATTCTAGACTCGAACGTATCCCAGTTAACTCCCCAACACCAAGATATGCTTGATTGTATTTCCGAAATAACTTGAGAATTAACGCTATAACTTTTGTTTAATATTGCAACTTGTTTGTTTGTAGAAAGTCTTTCGGAAAACACTCCTACTAGTGCCCCTGCGTAAACCAAATCATCAAAATCTTCTTTTTTATATGATTCAATTGCGATGTGTAGGGCTTCTGCTCTATATATCTGTTCTTCTGGCGGCAAGTCACCGGCAATAATATCCGGATGACATTTTTTCATTATTTTTCTGTATAAACCTTTTACCCAGGGAGCAGGCGGCCTTTTGGTTTTTTTTGGCCCTTCTTTTTTTGATTGGCTAGTAGCTTCTTCATCTTCGTCCGAGGCTGCCTCGCTGCTGGCGCGTGGAGCTTCATCCGCAATGAGTATTATTTCATGAGAATCTTTGCCGGTCGTTGAATCAACAACAGAGGCCGAAGCCCCTGGAGTTGGTATATCTTTTAGCTTTTGTATGAACTGCTCTAAATCAGAGGCATAGTTTGAATTAATCTGCAGCATGTTTTCAGACATCGACTTGACGTTCCTAACCATATGAGCTGCATCTTTAATTCTTTTTTCTTGCTTATAGTTCATAACTATTTCCTTTTAGAGCAAATTATGAAAACAAGCTTAGTTGCTCCATTTCACCGTCAGCTTCTGCTTCTGCGTTAACGGCTTCGGTTGCTTCTTTAATCATGTTTTCAACATTTGTGTTGAACGTTGATAAGTATTCTTCGGTAATGTTAATTAGTCCGCTGTTTTCTACTAATTCTAATTGTCTCAAGTGATCGACAACGTCAGTACCGGTAAGAATTGCAACTTGTACACATTTTGCAATTTGAGAAATTGTATTATCAGATAGTTTTAGTTTATTCATTTTTTATTCCTTTTCGAAAGTTGATAGAAGGGGGTACCCCAAAGATCTAAAGAATTGTACCACGGTTTCACTTTTTGTTTCAGCAATTTCTTTAGATAAACCTGATTTTGCGATGCCTTTTCCTTTTTCGTGAACCTGCATCGTGATGTTATATGCTTCAACGGCAGATAGGTGAAACACATGTATTAGAGAATCCGTGACGTAGTTCATCGGAGTAAAATCATCATTGTGATACACCACCTTATACCTTGCTGGAGGTAGTTTTGCTTCTTGCTTATCTAGCAGATCTACATCGCCGTCAGAATCTCTTTTTTTTATTTTCTTTTTTTGTGACATTATATACCCATTTTAAAACAGTTACAAATCCAAATAACAAAAAAGGTAGTTGTCATTGTAGCCGTTTCGAATATCGACGGGTAAGTAATCAGCATACTGTATATACTTAATTTCATTTTTGAACCTCAGGGACCCAATATGTAGCACGCTTGTCATCCGTTTGATCCTTAACAACCGTTAAGCCGTTTGGGTCGACTTGCTTGGAGTATACTAAATACTGTTGTTGACCAACAAGGGACTCGTCGATGGAGAATGACTGATATGCACTTACGGTACTTCCGTTATGCTGATAAGATTCACGCATTACGCTCTTAATTGAACGGTTTAGCATAGCCAATTCACCGTCTGTAATTGAAGCTACTTTTCGGTGTGGGTCGATTTTTGCGAGCCACAGTGATTCTGATTTAATGTAGTTGCCAACACCTGCAACGACTGACTGATCCATTAGCGCTTTGGTAATTCCCCACTTTGGCTTTTTTCTGATTTTTTCTATAAATACTTGATCTGGTACGTCTTGGGCTAACAGATCTGGTCCTAAGCTGCGCAACTTGTTAATTAAGTTTTGCTTCCCTACGACTACTTTGATTGTTCCAAAATTTCTTTGATCGTTAAAATATACCTTTTTTCCAGAACTGAAGCTGAACGTTATTCTAGGGTGACTTTTTTCATGGTCGTTCCAAGAACCTGTCATTCCAAGTGTAGAATATATGAATATTTCATCGGAACATAGCCAGTAGCAAAACTTGCCGTGCACTCCCGCGCCGACTACCTTTAGTGGTAGTTTATTTTTTAGTACTTCCCAATCTGACGGTTCTTTTTTCGTATATCTTCCGCTTATAATATCAGTTGATATCAATGTTTGGCCCGAGATTGCCGCGGCCAAACCTTCAGTTATTTTTCTTACTTCGGGTCCTTCAGGGATGGTATCCTCCATGCTGTACAGCGTATCATAATTTATATAACGTATTGTACCACAGATTAATCGATTTTTATAAAAAATAATGAAAAATAAAATAATAAAGAGAGAATTCTAACTCTTACGAAATTTCTATTATAATGGCTATTCAAGCGCCCTTGCTTTAATTGTAGACGTCCAGAATTACTCTGCATATTTTATTTTTGATTTAAAAAAGTTTTAACCACGCTAAAGCGATCCCCATTCCAAACTGTACGACCATAAAAATCGTAACTGCTTTAGTTTTGAATAGTCTTAGTTCTGTAACCGCATCGTTTAGTTCTTTCAGTTGTATAGGAGATGCAACATCATCGATTCTTTGCTTCCACTGTACTAGCTCATGTACCTTATCTTCTTTTGCTTTTAAGGCTGCTAGTTCGCTTCGAACAAACTCGAGTTCTTTTTGTAATGCAGCCATTCCATTTGCTAATGTTTCTAGCTCTTTTAGAACTAGTTTGGAATATTCAGCCCATCCACTTTCTGTACCGGTCATAATAGTCTCCGTTTTACTGGGTTTGAGACTTTCTTTAACAATTAAACGTGATGACGAACGTCGTTCGTTTCATTTATAAATATGCTTTGTAAATATATATTCCAAAAGTATTTTTGCAGCTTAACTAGCTGTTAGGTTAACCTGTGATGATATGTTGGTTATAACCGGCTTAAGTTAAAGATAAAAAATAAACCTAAATTTATAATCCCAAAACAGTTTTGCCATTGACAGTTGCTATTTCTACTAATTTTTCGACGTCGTAAAAATGTGTCGCTTCAAGAAGAAATCGTAATTCAGTCATCATGTCTCCATTAGAAAACGGCTTATAGACGTCGCAAATATTATCTGATCCTATAGCTACAGTAATTCCTAAAGGTACCATTTCGTCTATCGGTGTAATCGCGTTATGATTGACTGTATATGAATCATCTCTGCGATGGTCAATCCATGCCGTGGGACAGCTAACGAAGCTCAGGCCTGCATCTAATGCAATTTTATAAACTTCATTTCTATAATATTTCGGGTGAGCTGCTAGACTAATGCTATGTACTGCAGTAACCTTTCCTTCCATTCCATGCTCTATAGTTTTTCTTGCAAGAAGTTCGGTTTCTTTTTCGGCCGGGGTATTTAACTGATCAACGTGGACATGGACCCGCTGATTGTTTTTTTTAGCTGTTTTCATTAATACATCGATATGCTCTGCTTCGCGATGTAAGTCTTTTTTCGGAAGCCCTCCTATGATATCATAATGGTGTGCGTATTTTTCAAACCACGTTTTAGGTTCCGGATCTAAAACCCCCTGAAGTGTCTGACATGCTATTTTCAGCGTGAATTTATTTTTCCAATCATCTTTAGCACGGAGCGCAGCGCGGAGTGCTCTATCTTCTGACACTGAATCGCAATCTATGAAGCTCAGTCCTGCGACAACACCCATTTTTATTTGGTTGTAGATGGCTTCAGAAATATGGTTATAATATCGTTCTTCTGAAGCGTTGGATTTAAAATTATTTACTAACTCCCACTTTTCAAATAAATGTGCATTAACATTGTCATTCTCGAAGTCTCTTGTCGTTGCAGTATACGCTCTATCGAAATGAGCATGCGCATTTATGAACCCACCATTTTTTTCAATAAGCATTTTTAATCTGTCAAGTGTCTGCATGTATATCCTCTACACGGTTTTTTACTAATCTATATATGTTTACTAACTATATCCCCTACTTTCATCTCTTGATATCTCCTTTATTTTCATTAAGGATTTTTTACGTTTCGGTCTTCTAGTGTGCCCGTGAGTATGTCAGTTATCGGTAGTACGACTCCCCAACTTTTATTTTGATTCCCCATATGGTGATTCCAGTGCCACCAAAAATATTTATGAGCAAAATTAACATTGCGATGCAATACGTTATGAATTACTATAAAAAGAACTGCGTATGCAGCCGTTGAATAATAAAACGCTGGAAATAAAAATATTACCGGTGCATGTATAAACACTAGCAAAAGCATACCCAAAGTTTCGAAACGCGACAAACGAGTATCGTAGAAATCGTTTTTTCTTGCCACCATATGATGACCTCTTAGGTGGAAAGCAAATATGCTCGAGCTTGATTTCCCTAACCCGTGAAAAAGATAACGATGAATAGAGTACTCGAGTATATTCGCATATAATATTCCTAATAAAACCTGGATGAGTATCATTCTTTGGTTCCTTTAATCCTGCTATAAGCTCCTACAGTTTCGGGGAACAGATCCGTAGCAATCTCCAAGCATGCCTCAGCAACCTTTTGGATCTCCCACTGTGCGCCTTCATGCATACGAAGGTCAATGAACTTCAAGAGATTAGACAGATTGACTGTGCCGTAGTATTCAGTGTAGAGGTTCTGTGGCAGGACTCCACGGGCTTGTTCTCGGCAAACGCCTGCTTCGATAAGATCGTTGAAAAGCTTCAAACTAGTCTTATGATGCGCTTGAACAATCAGACTAGCTCTTGGCAAAGTATACGGCATACCGTGAGGATCAATCAACTCTTCGGTATTGCTCGCTTGTCGGTTGCTCTTGTGCTGTGTTCTGAATGCTTTTGGTTCGTAGAAATTGATGTTTACATCAGTGTAGCGTCGACTAATTTCGTTATAAGACCAAGTTCTATGGCGATGGTGCTGACTGCGTACGAACAAAGGAACACTAAACCTAAAAGTGATGAGATTATGCTCCAACGTACTCGTGTGTCTATGTCTAATGAGGTAATTGATAAGTTTTCTGTCTTTTTCATCTAGTGTTTCCTTTTCTACGCCGAATGAAACTCGTGCTGCATTAACAATCGTGAGGTCGTTGCCCATATGACTTACATAGTCGACTCGGCCGATGCCATCATTATATATATCAATTGTCTTTGTCATTGTTCTTTCTTCCTTTAAAATATCGAGACGTCTTCTCTTTTGTTTTTTCTAGCTAATAGGATTTTAGGATTTTCGACTCCAACAAAGTTTAGCAGTTCCAGGACCTTGTTTTCATTGTTTAAATCTTTTACGTTATATAGTTTGAAATGTTCAGGATATTCATTTAATAGATAGTTTGCTTCAGCATAATAATCTTCCCAATACCAGCCAACGCATTCTTCTAAACTAGCGTCACTAGCATACTTTGGAAAGCTTTTATCCCATATTTTTGCTGCAGCACTGCAACTTTGAATTCCAGATTTTGAAACCTGAAGCGGGTTGTTTTTTTGTCTTTTAAATTTTTCTATAAAAGCATCTACAACTTCTTTTTTATCTCTTTGCAGTATTATGAATTTAAAATCTATTTCGTTCTTAGCAGGAGATAACAATGACAATGAAAGATTATTCATTAGAAACCTGGCATAGGGCAAATAGTAAGAGCCAACATCTCCAACAATGTCGTATAAATGAGACTCGTGATTTAACTGTTCCCACTTATTGTCTGCAAAAAATCGCTGAGCCTCCGATGAGGTTGACCATGGTAGTATTGGAAACAACTCATGACCAACAAAAGCTCCATCCTGGCTGTTTAGTAGCCAGGCCAACGAAGATGTTCCGCAGCACCCGGTGCCTAGTCCAAAAACAAACTTTCTCATTTAAATCTCGTTTAAAATTTTATTAGTACTTTTTAGGAATGCAACAAATTGAGGCGTGATAATCTTTTCAATCTGCCCCGAAACATTCATACTCGCCCTCCTCAAAAATCGGCAAGCTTTCACTTATAACGGTTTCTAGAATTACTTTCGTAACTGCGTATGGATCGATGTTTGACGCTGGACGTCTATCTTCAATATATCCACACCATCTATTTTGTTTAACAGAACTTGGAACCCTTATTGAAGAACCCCTGTCTCCTACTCCCCACGAAAACCGGTCGATACTCTGGGTTTCATGGTTTCCGGTGAGACGTTTTTCGTTGTCTTGGCCATATTCTGAGATGTGGAGCTCGTGTGTTGCTTTAAATTTCAACATAAGATTTTCCATTTTTTCTTTAGACCAGTTTTTTCTCATTTCCTTAAAAGAAAAATTCGTGTGGCATCCTGAGCCGTTCCAGTCTCCTGATACTGGTTTTGGGGACATATCGATATCCCAGCCTTTTTGTTCTGACATCTGATACAAAATATACCTCGACATCCACAAATCGTCGCACGCCTTAAGCGTGTCTTTTGCAAAGCACTGGTATTCCCACTGTCCTATTGCAACTTCGGCGTTGATTCCAGTTAGTTCAATCCCCATCATTATACATCGGGCGAGATGAGATTCTACGAAGCTTCGGCCGTAAACTTGGTTTCCTCCGACTCCGCAGTAATATAGTCCTTGCGACTTTGAAAGGCCTCCAGACGTAAGTCCTAGTGGTACAGAATCTTTTGTAATAAAATACTCTTGCTCGAATCCCCACCAGAAACATTTATTTTTAGTTTTTTTGCAGATTTTTGCTAGTTTAGCTCTTTTGTTCGATACATGCGGAGTTTTATCTTGGTTGAGCACTTCACATAAAACGTATATCTTCTGGGTACCTGCGTTATATGTACGCACTGGTTGCAGCAAACATTCCGAGTTACGACCCTCCGCTTGTTTGGTACTTGAGCCATCAAAATTCCATACCGGTAGTTCTTTCACATCAGGGAACGCGTCTTCTAACTCAACTACTTTTATTTTACTACGTAAGTTTTGTGTTTCGTAACCGTCTAACCAGATGTATTCTAAATAAAATTTTTCCATATTTGACCCATGTAAAAGTGTCTCCCTACCAAGCATAGCATAAGTATGTACGCTGGCAAGGAGATTGTTTTTGGTTGTTGATATAAGCTTAGACGTTTTTAAGTCGGGCTTCTATGTCCAAGCCTCCGACATCGATCTTCTTTTTCGAACAGTGAAAATGGTTCATGAACCCCTTGAAATTTCCGGATGCACATTCTGGATCATATGCCCATTTTGTGGCCGGAGATTCCATTGGTATATCACAACCTATATTGACTGCTTTCCATAATGCATCTAGAGCCTCGAGTTGGACTGGATAGAACCAGGTGAACGGCTTAAGTATTTTATCTTGGGCTAGTGCTCCTATTTTCATAGGACGTTCTCCAAAACCATTTCGCTTGTACCAATCTTGGTATTTTGGGTAATAAGCATTCGATATTTCTACGCCGATG
>TARA_R110001592_G_scaffold124645_1_pt1 | contig 21149 bp, 28 predicted proteins | sample TARA_R110001592 | Tara Oceans TARA_R110001592 (sample SAMEA4398387) | marine metagenome | biome: Polar Biome; feature: [SRF] surface water layer (ENVO:00010504); material: water (ENVO:00002006), including particulate matter (ENVO:01000060) such as... | depth 5 m | reverse complement strand
TAGAGCCAAGAATCTTCACGAGCGCTTCTCTCAAGAGAAGATGTATAAGCAGTTTGTTAGTGCCACTGGTATATATGATTTTGTGAATAATGAAAATGTTGATGAGTGGCTAGACAGTTTAGGTCTTCAAGAGTATGAATGACATCGTCTATGTAGCCGATTCGATGTATCCAAAATTTATTGGCGGCGGCGAACTAAACGATTTTGAACTTTGTGAAATACTGAGAAATAATTTTAATCTCACTAAGATAAACTCTCCACATGTTACAATTGATTTTTTATCAAAAAATAAAAATTCTTTTTTTATATTATCAAATTTTTTACTACTGAATACAGGCTGCTATGATTTCATACTGAATAATTTAAAGTATGTCATCTATGAGCATGACCACAAGTATCTAAAACGTAGAAATCCAGCAGAATATGAAAACTATAAGGCACCCAAAACAGAAATAGTAAATTTACAACTGTACAAAAAAGCAATAGCGATATTGTGTCAAAGTTCTTTTCATAAAAATATAGTAGAAAAAAATATTGACTTGCAAAATATTATAAATTTATCTGGTAACTTGTGGAGCTTATCTACTCTCGAAGTTCTTAAAAAAAATAGCCAAAAATCAAAACATGATGTAGTATCAATAATAGAAAGTAACAACTGGCATAAAAATACTTCGGATGCCATTTCATATTGCAAAATTAAAAAATTAAACTATCAATTGATTCGATCTTCGCCCTATGAAAAATTTTTAAATAATTTATCGAATAATAACAAATTAGTGTTCTTTCCAAAAACTCCAGAGACACTATCAAGAATCTGTGTAGAAGCGAGGATGATGGGAATGTCAGTAATAACAAACAGGAACGTTGGTGCTTCATACGAGGATTGGTTTTCCCTTAAGGGTGGAGACATGATAGATTTTATGAAAAATAAAAGAATTGAAATTAGCCAAACAATTAAGGACCTGATAAGTGAAGAATAAATTTTTAATCGTAATGCCTTTTTACAACGCCCAAAAATGGGTATCAAAAAGTATTAAAAGCGTAAAATTACAAAATTATGATAATTTTCATTGCATCGTTGCAGATGATTGTTCGACAGATCAATCTTACGAGATTTGTAAAGAATCAATTGGTGATGATAATAGGTTTACACTTATTAGGAGCGAAACCAATTTAGGTCCACTTGGAAACGCCTACGAAGCAGCAACCAATTATGCAGATAGTAAAGACGATATTATTGTCATATTAGATGGTGATGATTTTTTTTATAGCCCCAATACTTTGCAAATTTTAAATGATGCATATAGCATCAATAACTGCTGGATGACATATGGCAGTTATATTAATTTATCAAATAAAAATATTGGTAAATTTTCAAGACAATTACCACAAGAAGTAATTAAACAAAATTTATTTAGAAATTATGAGTGGTGTACTTCGCATTTAAGAAGCTATAAGTTTGGTTTACTGCAAAATGTCAAAAGACAAGATCTTATAGACGAAGAGGGTGTATACATTCGAGCCGCAGGAGACTTGGCATTAATGTTCCCCCTGCTAGAGATGAGTTCGGAGCGCTCACAATTTATAAAAGATATTCTTTATATCTGGAATGATTTAAATGAAATGAATGAGCATAAGACCAAAAGAGAATTACAAATAAAAAATGAACTATACATCAGGAACATGACAAAGTATAATAGGATTGAGGATATACTATGACAATTGAAAAAAATAAACTTTACTTGATTACTGGCGCTACCGGCTTCCTCGGGCAGACATTGGTTGAAAAAATTATAGCCCTCGGAGGACGTGTTAGGGCTTTCAGCAGAAATGAAGGAAAGTTAATAGCTTTAAAGCAAACATTTCCAAGTATTCAAATATACACAGGAGATGTATCAGATAAGTTTGAAATTAGACAAGCGATGATTGGAGTAGATGGAGTTTTTCATCTTGCGGCTTCAAAGCATGTCGGTCTCGCCGAGATCTATAGTAGAGAATGTACAAAAACTAATGTTATTGGTAGCCTTAACATTTTAGAAGAATCCTTAAATAATAAGCTTGATTTTGTAATCGGAATTAGCACAGACAAAGCAGTCCAAGTTAGTGGCGTTTATGGAGCTTCTAAATTGCTTATGGAGAGATTATTTCTTCAGTTTGAAAGAGTCAATCCAACAACGAGATATAGAATTGTTAGGTATGGAAACGTACTTTATTCTACCGGCTCTGTTCTTTGTAAGTGGAAAGATTTGTTACTACAGGGAAAGCAAGTTGTCGTGACTGATCCGAGTGCAACAAGGTTTTTTTGGACTCGCGAGCAAGCAGTTGATTTAATTTTTTCTTGTCTTATGGAGGCACAAGATGCTCAGCCTTGGGTACCGGAAATGAAATCAATGACAATAGGTGATTTATTGACAGCCATGGCTAGAAAATATCTACCTCAAACATGTGCTTTGGATATCAAACAGATAGGTCTACAACCCGGCGAAAACTTGCATGAAAAAATAATGGAAGAGGGACTCACTTCAAATGAAGTTGAACATTTTTCCATAGATGAAATAATGGAGATTATCTAATGAAAATAGCTGGTCTTTGTTCTGGGCACGACTGCTCCTTCGCAATTTTGGAAGATGGAGTGCCTGTTATTCATGCAGAGCTTGAGAGATACTTAAGAGTAAAAGAGCCACTTGGCGATTCACTTGAACTTCTTTTTGACACATACCCAGAGTTTAACGATGTAAAACACTTCACTCATTGTGTGGATACTTGGAATGGTGGTATAAGAAATAGATATCCTTCAACATTCCAAAATATGCAAAACATCTTAAATAATAACTCTGGTAAATTTTACGAACCGGGTCATCATGAGTCACACGCTGCTAACGCCTTTTTTTCTAGCAATTTTGATGACTCTTTAATTGTGACCATTGATGGTGGTGGTAGAGATTATGATAAAGATGGAAATATAATCATAACAACTTTTACAATTTGGAAAGGTGAAGGAAACAAAATTAAGCCAATTATCATAATCCCAATAGAAAAACTCAATCTTGGTGTGATGTGGCAATTATGCACCACGAATATTTTTGGTTTATCAGGGGGGTACCCAAAGGGAAATCAAGCTGGTTCTGTTATGGCGATGGCTGTAATGGGAGACCCGTCAGAACATTACAGTTATTTTAAAATGTATGGCGGTAATATACAACACACAAATTTTGACTTTGAAAGATTTAGGCAGCTAGCAAGCAGTTCTGAGGAACAAAGGTTTAATATTGCAGCGTCATTACAAAAAGTAACAGAAGATATAGTCAGGTCTATCATACTTAAGTATGCAAAAAAATATCCTTCAAAAAACCTTTGCCTGTCTGGTGGGGTTGTATTAAATTCTGTGATGTCTGGCAAGATGTTTGACTGGTTTAAAGACATGTATGATGACATATACATGTGCCCGGTGCCATATGATGCAGGGCTTGCAATTGGTGCAGCACAGTGGCTATGGCACCAAGAACTAGACAAACCTCGAATATCTTGGGACAAAAATGCCACCCCATATCTTGGAGAGCTTTACAACAAAAATGATGTAACCTCCACAATTCAAAAATTCGATGATAGGGTGACATCACAGCAAGCTGATGATCAATCAGTGCTCGCAAAGCTTGCCGATCAAAAAATTGTTTCTGTATTTACGGGCGGCTCAGAATCTGGTCGGCGGGCTCTTGGCAACAGAAGTATTTTGGCAGATCCAAGATCTCCAAATATGAAAGATATTATAAATGAAAAAGTCAAACACAGACAATGGTATAGACCGTTTGCGCCTGCCATATTGAGAGAGCGAGTTACAGACTGGTTTGTAAGAGATATTGAAAGCCCTTATATGGGCTTTGTAATAAAATTTAAAAACGATGTGATTGATAAAGTTCCAGCAGTAGTCCACCACGACGGCTCAGGTAGGCTTCAAACTGTGAGAGAAACTGATAATAAATGGTTCTACAACTTCTTAAAGAAATGGGAACAACTTACAGGAGTGCCAATACTATTAAATACTAGTTTCAATGATAGAGAGCCGATTGTTGAGACGCCAGAAGATGCAATAAAATGTTTCTTGAAGACCGATATAGATTATTTATATTTTTGTGACTATAATATTCTTTTAGAAAAGAAGGCTTAACATGGTAACTCCTGCAATCTTTATTCCCATCTGTGATCAAAATTTGTGGATATTAAAAATTTATGCACATTTATTTAAAAAGTTCTGGGGCGTTGAGCAGCCAGTGGTTGTTCTTGGATTTGCAAAGCCTGATTTTCAATTACCAAAAAACTTCACATTTGTTTCATTAGCAGAAAAACAAGAGGGTGGTGCGTCTAAATGGACAAGATACCTTTATGATTATTTTTCTTCGATTGAAGATGAGCATGTTATTTTTACATTAGAAGACTTCTTTCCAATCCAGAAGCCTAATATGAATGCTTTAAATTCTCTGTATAGCTTTGCTAAAAAACATGATATAGGAAGGTGTGACATAACTTGGGATTCTTATGTTAATATTTTCGATAAAAGCAATGTCGCTACGAGAAGTAAGAGCTATAAAGTATTAGCAAAGAATGATGATTTCATTATTTTAGATATTCCAAAAAATGCCCCATATAGGATCTCAACCCAACCATCAATTTGGCAAAGACAGTATTTGTTAAATTTTTTGAACAATGACTGGTCACCTTGGGACTTTGAAATACGCGGAACATATGAATCTTCCAAGTTAGATAAAAAAATAATCGCTATCGCAGATTCAACATTTACAAACTACCCCACAAAATGGATTCACAAGGGCGCCGTCTCAAGATATCACGAAGGGAAAATTAATGTGCTCGGATTAGATACGGAGACAATTAAAGAGTTAATTGACTTAGACCTAGTTCAGCAAGAGAATCTCCAATGGGGTCAATGGAATGGGGAGGTGCCGACCTTTGATGAATTAGGTGGCTTTGATTTTCATCCAGTCAAGATGCCTGAGCATGAAGCTTCTGCAACAAACTGGAAAGAATATCATAACATTTATAACCCTAGTAAAGAAATTGTAAACCTGTTTGACAACACCTTTTCTCATACTAAAGATCTATGGGGATATATAACTGCAACTGGTGTTAAGATGTGGGGCAAGCCGCAGAAAATAGAATTTATTAAAAATAAAATGAACTATGATGGTATAACTTTTTTTGTAGATGATTACGCTTCAAACATTAATCTTGTTAAGGCGGTGAATAGTAAATATAAGGTTGCTTGGTTACTAGAGCCAAAAGAATTAAAGCCAAATCCATACATGGCTGTTGAACATCATTCAGATGAATTCGATCTTGTCATAACACACGACAGCCATTTAATACAGCGATTTAAAAATTGTAAGCATATTCAACAAGCTGAATGTAGAGTTGCTCATGAAGATTGGGGCATTCACAAAAAAGATAAAATGGTCTCTTTAATAGCAGCCAATAAGAAAATGATGGAAGGTCATCGATTTAGGTTCACTGTTGCGGAAAAACTACACGCAAAACATAAGTTTGATCTTTATGGTGCTGCCTTCGATAATAGATTTGAAAACAAAACTGATGCCCTAAAAGATTACTATTTTTCAATTACCATCCACAATACAATACAAGATAATTTTTTTACTGATGGTATCGTTGATTGTTTTGCACTTGGAACTATTCCTATCTTTAGAGGTTGTCCCAACATAGATAAATTTTTTAATAAAGATGGTATAATATGTTTTAATACGATAGATGAGTTGGATGTTATATTATATAACTTGACAGAAAAAGATTACTATGATAGGATAAACGCAGTTAAAGAAAACTATGAAATATCTAAAAGATTTAAAAGAACCAACGAAGATCAAATAATAGATGATGTGTTGACATACTTAACAAATTTGGAGAAAGAATAATGAGTAAGATAAGAATCAGTGTGTTGTGCCCAACTAGAAAGAGAATGGCACTTATGAGAAGAGTTGCCGAAAAATGCTTTGAAACATGTTATGACGCAGAACAAATTGAGCTTATTTTTGGTATAGATGACGACGACACTGAATCAATTGAAATGGCTCAGGCATTACAAAAAGAGCTAGCTCCGAATAACATAGAATACATTGTATGGTCAAGAAACAAGTTTATATTTTCTGATTTAATTAATCAATGCTCCAAGCCAGGGAAAGGAGAAATTTTTAATATTATGTCTGATGATGCTATACACAACTCTAAAGATTGGGATAAAATAGCATTAGAGATATTCGATAGCCACTCAGATAAAATAATTTTATTACAGACAAGCGGCGGGGCCAACCAAAACACAGGATTTCCATTTATGCATAGAAACTGGAGAGATGCAGCAGGCTACTTGCTGTCTCCAATCTTTCAGGGCGATTGGGGAGACTATTGGCTGACAGATGTTATTCGAGGTTTGCCAGGAAATAGATTTGTTTTTTCAACAGATATCGAAATCAAGCATCTTCATGCCGAATGGGGGCATATGGAAAAAGATGAAACGTATCATGAACACTACAAAGAAAGGCAGGCGCAAGAAGCGTTGCCGAGAGAGCAGCACCCATATCATGGCATCGAGGGGACAAGACTTAAGAACTTGGAAATTCAAAAGTTAAACAATTTTATTAAAAATTATAACAAATAGGAACATACAATAATGCATGAAAAGAGAAAATACTTGCCTACCCTATCCGAATTAATTGATAGGCTTTCGATTGTGCAATTAAAAGAGGTCTTTATAACTGACCACAAGGAAGAATATGCAAAAGAAATTTCTGATATTTTGCATGACATTGAGTTGACAATTAAAAAAAATAGTGTTACACTAAATAGTGACACGATAAGGGCAATTGTTGTCTTATCTCAAATGAATCTGCATATCTGGCATAACGAATCTAATTACCGAAAAGGAATTAGAGACGGCAACAATCTTGAACTTACCCATGGACTGAATGGCATTAGAAATACTGCAAAGAACATAATTCAAGAAATTGTCGGGGGCAGAAAAGACTACAAAATAGATTGCCTTGCAGCAGAATTTAAAGACTGGGAAATAAGTTGGAGTCAAGATGAATAATAAAAAACTTTTAGTTTGTGGCGGCACCGGATTTATGGGCAGAAATATAGCGAATTATTTTAATTCGCTTGATGGCTATGAAGTTCACATTACAGGCTATAAAAGACAACTCACAGACTGGCCAGTGAGTCAGTATCATCAAATTGATTTAACATCGCGCCAAGATGTCAATGAGCTATTTGAGAAAAACAACTTTGATGTTGTGATACAAGCAGCCGCAAATACTTCTGGCTCAAAGGATATTTTAGAGCGCCCGTACTTGCATGTAACAGATAATGCAATAATGAATTCAATAATCTTACAAGCTTGTTATGATTATTTTGTTGGTCATTTTTTGTTTTTAAGTTGTGGTGTTATGTACAATCCCGAAAGAAGCCCTGTAACTGAGCAGGATTTCTTTTTAGATGAGGGCATTTATTCTAAGTATTTTGGCGTCGGTTGGACAAAAGTTTATGTTGAAAAGATGTGTGAGTTTTTCGCTAGTCTTGGCAGGACTAAACACACTGCAATCAGGCACAGCAACACTTATGGACCTCACGACAAGTATGATCTTGAGAAGTCTCACATGTTCGGCGCTACAATCACGAAAGTGATGGAGGCGCAAGACGGCGAAGAAATAGTTGTATGGGGCGATGGCTCAACCGAGAGAGATTTACTTTACGTTGATGACGTTGTTGATTTTATTCACAAAGCAATTGAAAATCAAAAAAATCACTATGAACTTTATAATGTTGGATATGGTATATCTTTTTCAGTTAAGCAAATAGTCGAAAAAATAGTTTCAATTTCTGGTAAAAGCCTTTCAATAACTAATGATTTAACAAAGCCAAGCATCAACACTAAGCTAGCTTTGCTATCAGATAAGGCATTTCAAGAACTTGGCTGGAAGCCAAAAGTTTCAATTGATGATGGTATAGCCAAAACTATTGCATGGTATAAAAACAACATAGGATAACAAATGAATTTATATGTCCCAGAAAGCTTCAAAGATCAAGAAGTAAGAGATGTCAAACTAACTGAACAAGATCTGATAGATTTTGAGTTGAGAGTTAAAGACGAATACGAGAAAGCTACAATTAGCGGACCTGTACATATGTCAAAGGGCAACGAAAAACAGTTAATAGAAATTTTCAAGCACGTTCATCCCGACGATTGGGTTTTTTCTTCTTGGCGTAATCATTACCACTCTCTCCTACACGGTGTGCCGGAAGAGTACCTATGGGAACTAATAACTGCTGGTAAAAGTATGAGTGTGTATTGTGGCGAGCCAAAATTGTACACATCTTCCATAGTCGGTGGTATTATACCAATAGCACTTGGCGCAGCAAAGGCGCTAAAAATGAAAAACACAGGTAGAAAAGTTTGGGCTTTTGTGGGCGATATGACCGCCGAGACAGGCGGCTTTCATGAAGCCTACAAATATTCTCGCCGCCACAACCTTCCATTAGAATTTGTAATCGAAGATAATGACATGAGCACAAATACACCAACTATTGAAACTTGGAATGGGGTTAAGAGCCACTTTCCTAAAGATGTTTTTTATTATTCTTATGAGAGAGGCTATCCACATCACGGCACTGGTCAGTGGGTTTTATTTTAGGAGCAAAGATGAAGTATGTAGAACACTTGGTTAAATCCATGGAATTCTTGGCAGAAGATCCAAGAACAATCTTTATTGGTCAATCTGTTGCCTATAGTGGCAACTCTATTTACAACACTCTAAAGACTATTCCAGATGATAGAAAAATTGAAACACCTGTTTTTGAAGAAACCCAAATGGGATTGTCAATTGGTCTTGCCATGGAAGGTTTTGTACCAGTGACATGTTACCCCCGTTTTGACTTTTTATTATTGGCAGTCAATCAGTTTGTTAATCACTTAGATAAAATGGAAGAAATGACACGAGGAACTTTTAAGCCCCGTGTTATAGTTAGAACATCAATCGGTGCTAAAGTTCCCCTCAATGGTGGCGTACAGCACACAAAAGATCATACAGAGGCGTTTAGGCACTTGCTAGAAAATGTTGAAGTTGTCTTGTTAGAAAACAAGGAAGACATCTTCCCTGCTTACAAAAAAGCCTTAGAAAGAGAAGATAGCAAGCCAACGCTATTAGTAGAGTATGGCGAATACTACAATCAATGATGCTAACCACTTCCGAAATACAAGAAAAAGCCGACGAACATCGCAAGAAGATACTTAAAGTAATCAATCGTGTAGGCAAGGGGCATGTTGGGGGAGCCTTCTCCTGTATTGATATATTGAGTGTTCTTTATTACAGCGGAATATTAAACATTACCCCAGAAAACATAAGCGATCCTAATCGCAATAGGTTTTTATTAAGCAAGGGGCACGCCTGCATCGCTCAATATGTTATTTTAAATGATTTAGGTTTTTTTGATGATAGAGAATTGTTTAAAATGAATCAAGGCGGTATCCTGGGTGAGCATCCAGATACAAACATACCCGGTATAGAATTCATATCAGGCTCTCTCGGTCATGGCTTGAGTGTAGCGCTCGGCTTCGCTCTTGCTGCCAAAATGAACAAACAAGATTATTTAACATATGCTGTTTTGGGCGATGGAGAATGCGGTGAAGGTTCTGTGTGGGAGGCTATTAGCATAGCACCCCATCTTAACTTATCTAATTTGGTAGCGATTATAGATCGAAACAGGCTGTGCATTCATGGAGATACCGAACAAATCCACCCCCTCGACCCGCTAGATAAGAGGCTTCAATCTTTCGGCTGGAATGTTATAGAGGTAGATGGACATAACTTCGAAGACCTTTATGTTGCATTAAACAATCTACACCCATCCAAGCCCACAGCCATTATTGCAAATACAATAAAGGGTAAAGGTGTCAGTTTTATGGAAAATAAAAACACTTGGCACCACGGCGGTATAAGTGATGAAATACTTGACAAGGCATTGAGAGAGATACAATGAAAGGTGATGCCATAGTTGATATGAGAGATGCGTTTTTCGATCAACTATATGAATATATTTCTGTTGATAAAAATGTTGTAATCTTGACAGCAGACCACGGCGCCTTTGGCTTAAAAAAGATTGAGAATGATTACCCCGAACAGTATCTTAATATTGGCATTGCTGAACAAGCACTTGTGAGTATCGCTGCTGGATTAGCCAAGTGTGGGAAAAAAGTATACATATATGCTATAAACAATTTTGTTTCATTAAGAGTTTTAGAACAAATAAATATTGATTTATGTGCAATGAATTTGGATGTGAATATCATCGGTGTCGGTGCTGGGTTTACTTATAGTACGGATGGTCCAACCCACCAGGGCGTCCAAGATTTATCTGCCATGATAAATTTGCCAAACTTACAAGTTTACAACGTTACTGATGATATCAACACCAAAAAACTTGTGGAACTTTCATACAACAACTCTGGTCCTAAATATTTTAGAATTGAAAAAGGGAAGCTTCCCAGGATATATTCGTCAGCAGATGATATATCTGGCGGTCAAAAAATTATCAACTCACAGGATAGTGATTATGTGATAATATCTTCTGGTTATATGACACAAAAGGTCAATAATGTTGTAAAATGTTTAAGCGAACAAAACATTCTTTTGGCACATATGGATTTGTTTAGAGTAAGCCCGTTACCAATAGGCGATATCGTGTCTTTTACAAAAAATAAAAATGTTATTATTGTGGAGGACAATATTAAAAGTGGTGGTATTGCAGAGAAAGTTTTTTGTTTATTAAAAGAGTACCAGCATACTGGAAGAGTTTTGAGTATTTCATTAAAAAACAAATTTTATTTTGATTTTGGTGATAGGGATATGCTTCATAAAATCGCCAAGATAGATGAAGATTCAATAAGTGAAAAAATAAAAAATTTTATAAATTGAGGTAATATTATGTATTCAGGAAAAAAAGTATTAGTAGCCGGCGGCACAGGCACAATCGGAATTCCATTAGTTGAAATGCTGGTTGAAAGAGGCGCAGAAATAACTGTAGTTTCTATGGACTCAGAAGAATATGCTGCCATGGTATTGCCACCAGAGGCTAGTTTTAAGAAAATGGATCTAACCTCCACTGATAATTGCCTTCAAGCAACCAAAGGTCAAGATTATGTTTTTAATCTTGTTGGCATAAAGGGCTCCGTTGGTATTGGGGAAACAAAGGTTGCAAGCTATTTTGTACCAATGCTTAGATTTCAAACAAATTTGATGGATGCGTCATTCCACTCAGGTGTATCAAGATATATGTTTGTTAGCAGTGTGTGTATCTACCCACAAGCTTCTGAACATTTTGAAGATAATGCCTGGAATGGTATGCCAAAACAGAACGACAGAATTCCAGGCTTGGCAAAGAGAATTGGAGAAATCCAGGGCGAAACTTATTTGAAAGAGCACGGTTGGGACGCTGTGAGAATTGTTAGACCCAGTAATGTTTATGGACCTCTTGATGACTTCAACCCTGCCACTGCTCAAGTTATCCCATCTTTGATCTCTAGAACACTTTCTGGAGAAAATCCATTAAATGTCTGGGGAGATGGCTCTGCGATTAGAGACTTTGTGTATTCGAGGGAAGTTGCACATTGGTTGTTGGAGGCTTTAGAGCAGGCGCCACCATGTGTTCCAATCAATCTAGGTTCGGGCAATCCGTGCTCAATTAAGCAGGTCGCTGAAGTCATTTGTAATATACAGCAACCGCCTACACAAATTATATGGGACACCTCTAAGCCAGCAGGAGATCCAATTAGGTTAATGAATATGGAAAGAGCACAAAAATATTTAAACTTTAAACAAATCTATCCTTTAGAGAGAGGAATAGAGGAAACAATTAAATGGATTGTAGACAATCCACATTTAGCTAAATTAAAAGGATTCAAAATATGAGTTACAATAGAAAGTTTGTTTTACCGGCTGCCGAGTTAGTTGATAGGATATCAGTAGATCAAATTAAAGAAATGTTGTTTGATGATAACAGTAGCATTACTAATGAAATACAAGATATTTCAGATGATTTAGATCACATCATAAAAGAAAAAAATGTTGTTTTTAATGCTAGACTATTGAGGGTAATAGTGGCTCTGTCTCAGATTAATGTACATATTTGGTATTTGAAAGATATGATGCAAGACAAGCCAGAGAAGTATGATGAATTGCTTAAACTAGCTCACCAAATAAACGGTGTTAGAAATAGACTGAAAAATCTATTACTTGAAGAGTTTGGAGATAAAGAAAAGAGTCTCCTCCGTAGTAATTTTGACACCGATGGTCTTGAAGGCTGGGAAGTCAGTCTGTGATATGAGATATATTGAGCTACCGACTTTTGATAACCGTATTTCAAGAATAGCTCTCGGAGTCAACAAAACCGGAAACAAGACCTCATCAACACTGGAAGAAGAATCACGCCGTGTTTCTTTTTACCATGAAGCAATAAATTTGGGAATCAATTTTTTTGATACTGCCGAACTCTATGGTGGGGGCTATTCGGAAGAGGTTCTAGGCAAAGCCTTACAAGGCAGTTACAGGCACGATAATATAATATGTACCAAGTTTAATGCAAAAAACTCGTCAAAAGAAAAAATTGAAGTATCCTTAGAAGGCAGCTTAAGAAGGCTGAACACTGAATACGTTGATTTGTATTTAGCTCATTGGCCAAACCCAAACGTACCGTTTGATGATTTATTAGAATCTTTGCAAAAATTCAAAAAGCAAGGAAAAATAAGATCATTTGGACTGAGCAACGCAACATTTTCAGAAATAGAAAAATTCTATCTGCTAAATGACAACCAACCCTGCGTTATAGAAAATGAATATAATATAATCGACAGAAGCGTAGAAGAGGGTATCTTGCCTTTTGCGAAACGTAGTGGGTGTCTATTCTTATCCTATAGCCCATTGGCACAAGGCACAGCAGTAACAAAAAATGCGCAAATTGATATGTTGTGCAATAAATATAGATGCACGATACAACAATTATTTTTAGCTTGGATACATGATAGAGATATTGTATCAATTGTTAGAACAATGAACAACAAGCATTTACAAGATAATGTCTCATCTTTGGCAATCAAATTGCAAACTAACGAAAAACAACTTTTACAAGATACATTTTCATTAAAAAAAATTAAAGTTAATATTGAATCGATTAATTTAGACAAAAGCCCATATGTATCAGTCCAAGATGCAATTGAAAATTTTGAAGATTTAATTCCAAGCCCTCTATTGCTGTCGGATAGGCTAGGCAAAGGTTACAATTTTTCTCCTCTGCGTCTTGTAAAAAATGGCGATCGATATGACATTTTGAATGGATTTAGCATGTCTGAAATTAAAAAGATATGGGCTTGGAAAATTTTAAGACCATCTGATAGCAAAATGGAGGCTTACATATACAATGATTTATAAAACAATAGGAACAGACAAAGTATCAGCGATTGGGTTTGGGACAGGGTTCACTGTCCCTGAAAATAGAAATTGCGATACCTTACAGCAAACAATACACAACTCTATTGATTTGGGCGTTAACTTTATAGACACGGCGCCAGTATACGGCAATGGGGTTTCAGAAACGATGCTTGGTCAAGTTTTGAAAAACATAGGTAGAGAAAAAGTTTTTCTTGCCTCTAAAGTGTCGCCAGAAGATACGAGCTACAAAGGAGTAATAAACTCAGCCGAGCAAAGTTTGAAAAGATTACAAACAGAAACCATTGATCTTTTTCAAATACACTGGCCAAGTGTCAATATACCACTGTCGGAAACAACAGAAGCAATGGAAAAACTGGTTTCAGATGGCAAGATTAGGCACATCGGAGTTAGTAATTTTCAAATGCATGAGATATTGGAAACAAAAAATAATCTAAAACATAGCTCACTTGCCTCCATACAATCAGAATATAATTTTTTTGAGAGATCCATGGAAGATAAAGTTTTGCCTTTTTGTAAAAAAAATAATATGATGCTAATAGCCTATAGTCCACTAGCACAAGGTAATTTAGTAAATGGTGGACAACAAAAAATAATACTAACGGAAATAGCACAAAAATATGGTGCAACAACCGGACAACTTGTGTTAAGATGGCTTATAGAAAATGATAATGTTTTGGTTATCCCAAATACCTCTAAGCCACATCGTGCCATAGAGAATGCAGAGGCTGCAAACTTTACAATTTCTAAAGAAGATTTTATGATACTATCTGACAATCTTAAAACTTTTCAACAATTAATTGATATTAAAGACGTTAGGGTCTCCAATGACTATAGCAGAAAAGTGTATCAAACAATTGAAGAAGCAAAAGAAAATAAGATGAATCTTTCACCTTCCCCGGTCGAATTATCTGAGGAAATGAAAAAAGGAAACTTTTTAAAACCTATAAGACTAAAAGAATTAGAAAAGCCCATAGATGGCAAACAATATGATTTAGTTGAAGGAAGATTGCGTTACTGGGCATGGGCGATAGCACACGGATTTGATAAACCAATACCAGCTTTAGTTTGGAAAACAAGGAGTTAATATGACAGACAAGAAAGAAATCATCACCTATGATGATCAAAAAGAAAAAGATGCTCGAAATGAATTATACGAATTGCTAAAGGAGTGCCCAATACCAGAAGACCAAGTTTTATCAAATTTGGGTCTTTTTTTGAATTCTAAAAACTTATCTAGAATTCTTTTTATGAATTACATATACCAAAAAATTGTTGATGTCCAAGGAGTCGTTTTTGAATTTGGAACTCGTTGGGGACAAAATGTGGCGCTCTTTGCGGCATTGCGTGGCATCTATGAGCCGTTTAATAGACATAGAAAGATAGTGGCTTTTGATACTTTTGAAGGCTTTCCATCGATTCACGAAAAGGATGGAGATTCTTCAATGATGGTTGAGGGAATGCTTAGCCTGACTGAAAATTATGATCAATACTTGTCTAGTGTTGTTTCCACAATTGAAAAAGACAATCCATTATCACACATACAAAAATTCGAACTTAGAAAGGGAGATGGAATAGTTGAGATTGATTCATACTTAGAGCAGAACCCCGAAACGATTATTTCCCTAGCTTACTTTGATTTTGATCTATATGCACCTACTAAAAAGTGTCTAGAAGCTATAAAGCCTCGTTTGACCAAGGGTAGCATCGTGTGTTTTGATGAGCTTAATGATCCAGACTCTCCTGGCGAGACCTTGGCTCTAATGGAAGTTTTTGGTCTTGAGAATGTTACGCTTAAGAGATTTCCATATGTTTCTAGAATATCATATTTTATAGTGGAGTAGAGATGATTAATGATTTAAATAACGCAAAGGTGCTTGTTACCGGAGGCACCGGTATGATTGGTAGGTATTTGGTAGACAAGCTTCTTACAAGAAATTGTGAAGTGACTGTTGTGTCACTCGATGACCCTGAAGGCTTGCCAGAGTCTGTAAAGTTTATGAAACTAGACTTAACAATTCTGGATAATTGCCTTAAGGCGTGCGAGGGGCAGGACTACATTTTTAATTTAATCGGCATCAAGGGATCCCCAAAGATGTCTAGAGAGCGACCTGCCAGCTTTATGGTTCCCATGCTAATGTTTAACACAGCCATGATGGAAGCTGCAATGCGTAGTAATGTGAAGTGGTATCTATACACTAGCTCTGTTGGTGTCTATCACCCTGCTGAAGTGTTTAAGGAAGATGATGTGTGGAAGACTTTCCCCTCTGACAACGATAGGCACCCTGGCTGGGCAAAGAGAATTGGTGAACTTCAAGCTGATGCATATCGCATACAATACGGCAGAAACAACATATCAATTGTTAGACCAGCCAATGTATATGGTAAGTGGGACAACTTTGATCCAGAAAACGCGATGGTTATACCGTCACTTATAAACAGAATAGTGTCAGGAGAGTCGCCCCTTGTGTGCTGGGGCGACGGAAAGCCAATTAGAGATTTCATTTACGCTGGTGATTGCGCCGATGGCATGATTCACATGGTTGAAAATGGAGTGACAGATCCTGTAAATTTGGGTAGTGGAGACGGAGTATCAATTAAAGAAGTTGCGGAAGCTATCAGAGATTGTTATAATAAAGATGTAGAGATTGAATGGGATATTACCAAGCCAAAAGGTGACGCCCGCCGCCTCATGGACACTAGCAGAGCAGAGTCAAATGGCTTTGCTTGTAGTACACATCTAGTTGATGGGATTAGAGAAACGCTTCAATGGTTCTTAAAAAATAGAGATCTCTACAAGAAAAGAAACAACTACTTTGTAAAGGACTAACATGATAGTAAAAGACACCAAGTTACAGGGAGTAAAACTTATAATCCCTGATAGATTTGAAGACCATAGAGGGTCTTATATGGAGCTTTATGATTCAAAAAACTTTGAATCAATTACAAATGAATGCTTTATTCAAGATGACATTTCAATTTCGAACAAGGGTGTTTTGAGGGGGCTTCACGGCGATTGGAGAACTACAAAAGTGGTCACAGTAATAAATGGAGCCGGGTACGCACTGATAGCAGATAACCGCCCAGACTCGCCTACCTATAAACAATGGCAGTCATTCACCCTTAGTAAACAAAACAAACAAATGCTTCTGCTCCCCGCAGGTATTGGCAACTCCATATTAGCCCTTGAAGATAATGTGATTTATTATTACAAACAAAATACACATTTTACAGATGGGCAACAGTTTACAATAAAGTGGGACAGTCCAGAGTGGGACTTTTGGTGGCCAATCAAGGAGCCTATCTTATCTATGAGAGACGAAAGGGGTGAGTATGTCAAGTAGCACCTGTATGATTACAGGTATAACAGGCATGGTTGGTTCTCATTTAGCTGACTATTTGCTTAAAATCACCGATTGGCAGATTCATGGCTTGACTCGATGGAACGATAGGATGGATAACATCGAGCATCTAATGGAGAGAATAAACAATAAAGATAGAGTTCACCTGCAATACGGTGATATAAATGATTTAAGCTCAATGCTGGCAGTATTTAACAAAGTCAAGCCAGATTACGTTTTTCATTTAGCGGCTCAGAGCTACCCGAAGACAAGTTTTGAATCACCGCTGGAAACTCTTGAAACAAACATACTTGGAACTGCTAAAGTTTTAGATGCCATAAAAACTCTGGATTTGGATCCAATCATTCATATTTGTTCCTCATCTGAAGTATTTGGAAGAGTGTCAAAAGAATTATTGCCAATACACGAAGACGTACAATTCCATCCAGCTTCTCCTTATGCTATTTCAAAAGTCGGAACCGATCTCGTTGGCAGGTTTTATGCCGAGGCATATGGATTAAAAGTAATAACTACTCGTATGTTTACACATACTGGTCCACGCAGGGGCGATGTGTTCGCAGAGTCTACATTCGCCAAGCAAATAGCGATGATAGAGGCGGGACTACAAGAGCCAATTATAAAAGTTGGCAATCTTGACTCCCTGAGAACATGGGCAGATGTCAGAGATGCTGTCCGTGCTTACTACATGTTGGTAACAAATAATCCAACGGGTGGAGAATATTACAATATTGGTGGTATTTTTAGTTGTACAGTTAGGGAGATGCTAGAATATTTGATCTCTCTATCCACGGTTGAAGGTATAACAATTGAAACTGACCCCGATAGATTACGACCAATTGACGCTGATTTACAGGTACCAGATACTTCAAAGTTTAAAAACCACACAGGTTGGGAACCTCAAATCTCGTTTGAAGAAACAATGCAAGATTTGCTTAATTATTGGCGCGATAATGTTAATAGCGGAAGAAGGTTTTTAAGTAGATGAACATTCTGGTAATAGGTGAAAGCTGTAATGATGTTTTTCACTATGGCGTCTGCAACAGACTGTGCCCCGAAGCACCCGTTCCCGTTTTTGACTCCTGTAAGGTAGTAAACAACGGTGGCATGGCAATGAACGTTTATAGCAATTTATTATCTTTGGGCTCTAATGTAGAAATTCATACCAATTCAAATTGGAAAAACATAACAAAAACACGATTTGTTGATAGAAGAACAAATCATATGTTTATGAGATTAGATCAGCGCGATGATGAGTACGGAAAAATAAATTTACAAGACTTTGACTTACAAAAATATGATGCGGTTATAATATCTGATTATAACAAAGGGTTTATGTCTGAGGATGATATGGACTACATTTCTAAAAATTCGAAGCTAAGTTTTCTAGACACCAAAAGGAGGCTTGGTTCTTGGTGTGATGATTTTTCATTTATAAAAATAAACCACTTGGAGTACGAAAGAACAAAAAGCACAATTACGGACAAGATATTAAAAAATTTAATAGTAACAAGAGGTCCCCGTGGCTGTGCTTACAATGGTAAAACTTACGCTGTTGGGTTAGTGGAGGTTAAGGACACCTCTGGAGCAGGAGACACTTTTGTGGCAGCACTTTGTTTTAAGTATGTACTCACAGGAGATATGGACAAGTCGATACATTTTGCAAATGAATGTTCCACCACCGTCGTCCAAAGGATGGGGGTTGCTACAATATGAAAGTAATATGGACAAATGGGTGCTTCGATATTCTTCATCGGGGGCATATAGAGCTATTCAAATATGCCAAGTCTCTTGGCGATTGGTTAGTAGTTGGTATTGACACAGACGAAAGAGTCAAAGCCTCTAAAGGACCATCGCGCCCTTTTAATACTATAGAAGATAGAATCGCGATACTTGAATCGATTAAATATATTGATGAAATATATGTCTTTGACACCAACAGCGAACTCGACACTCAGGTGCTTTTAAGTGGCGCCGAAATAATGGTGGTGGGTTCAGACTACAGAAACAAAAAAGTGATTGGACGCAGACATGCACAAAAGGTAAAGTTTTTTGATAGAATAAAAGGGTACTCAACAACTAACATCTTAGTAGGACTGCAATGACTTATGTTTTTGATATAGATGGTACTATATGCTCCAAAACCGATGGAGATTATACTATGGCTCAGCCCTTCCCTGAGAGAATACAGAAGATAAATCAACTATACGATGAAGGGCATACAGTTATCTTTCTAACCGCAAGAGGAATGGGAAGGCACAACAACAATTCTATCAGCGCACAGAGGGACTTTTACGATCTCACTGCGACACAATTGGAACAATGGGGATCAAAGCATCATCAACTTTTCCTCGGCAAGCCCTCGGGTGATTATTATATTGATGATAAGGGGGTGAATGATGAAGACTTCTTCAACACAGGAGATTAAATTTGTCCCCAAAGGTTGGGGATTTGAAAAGTGGATCGTCAATAATGAAGAATATTGTGGTAAATTGCTTTACTTTGCTAAAGGAAAGCGATGCTCTTGGCATTACCACGAACTAAAAGATGAAGTTTTTTATGTGCAATCAGGAAAAATTCAAGTATTTTACGGTGATAGTGATAACATACTAGATAGTAATGTGGTGGTATTAGAAAGGGGCGATAACTTTCACGTATATCGCGGACTAAGACACCAGATGTTAGCAATAGAAGATACAGAATTGTTTGAGTTTTCAACTCAACATTTTGACAGTGATAGTTACAGAATTCAAAAAGGAGATTAATATGAATAACGGAAAATTTAAATTATCAAATCAGGCTCTCGGAGCCGTAATGATGGCTCTTCAAGAGTCACTGCTAAACGAGTTGGACATTGTGCCGATTCTAAAGGGCTTTGAGTTGCAGGAGACAACAGAGGGATTGGTTGTAACAAACCCCCCGACTGTGCGTGTCAGCAACAGCAAGCCAATCACAGAGCAAGACCTGACGAATATGGCAGGCGAGTAGTTGCCGCGTTATCGCTACAAGTGTGAGGGCTGCGAAGAAGAGTTCGTAGCCCTCCACTCTATTTCAGATACAAAAGAGGAATGTGACCTGTGCGGGCATTCTAGCTTACAAAAAATGGTAGGCAAGCCAGTGGTCATAAGAAAAAACAGAACGCAAACAGAGGACACTGGGGCGCTTACAAATGAGTATATTGAAGCCAACCGAGAACTTTTAAAAGATATGAAGGAGGAAGCAAGAAATGGAACTTATGAATAGGGTGGCGCTAATATTAGGGCTTTTTTCGTTTCTGTCTCTATCCCTGAACGTCGCACTTGTTTTTTATTCTCGAAACATTGTGCGCCGTTTGAGGACCATAGCAGGCGAAATAGCGGACTTGAGAGAAGCATCTGGCGCATTTGCGACACATGTTAAGAAAGTCTACGAACTAGAGATGTTTTATGGTGATCAGACACTAAAAGCCCTAATGGATCACGCAAGATCGTTTAGAGAATACATGGATACTTTTGATTACATCTATATATCAGATGAACAAGGACAAAATGAAGCAACCGAAGAAGACCAGAGCGAAGAAGAAGCCTAACTATTACTTCACCAAAGATCACGAAAATGCAATAATAGAATATTGTAATACTGAGTGTTCGAGAAGAAAAACTGAAATCTATGTGAAAATGCTACAACCCGCTTTTGGCGAGATGGTTGATAAGATCGTTTTTACATATAAGTTTACAACATTGCCAAATATAGATTCATTGCGAGATGAATGTAAGATCTGGCTTATGACAATTTTGGATAAGTTTAAACCAGAGAAGGGTCATAAAGCCTTTTCTTATTTCTCGGTTATAACAAAAAACTGGTTCATCCATAAGGTAAAGAAGCAGCAAAGAAAGAACCAGAGAGAAGTTGATTTCGATAACGCGCCAAAAAGGTTTGAAGAGAAATATTTATCTACCGATGAATCCTGGGTGACAGATCAGTTACAAAGAGAGTTTTGGAAGTCCTTTTATGATGACATCAAAAACTGGGATATGAGCGAAATGAGAGAGAATGACGAGCGCGTTTATAAGGCAATAGTCGTTCTATTCGAGAGCAAAGACGATATAGAAATTTTTAATAAGAAAGCTATTTACCTTTACCTACGAGAAATAACAGGTCTCAACACAAAGCAGGTTGTTAATTCTCTAAATAAGTTTCGTATAATGTATAGAGACTTCAAAAAAGACTGGGAAAACGGAGAAATATGAGCGACGAATTTGACGATTTGATGAACGAGGCAATAGAGAACATC
>TARA_R110001592_G_scaffold85353_1_pt1 | contig 21153 bp, 19 predicted proteins | sample TARA_R110001592 | Tara Oceans TARA_R110001592 (sample SAMEA4398387) | marine metagenome | biome: Polar Biome; feature: [SRF] surface water layer (ENVO:00010504); material: water (ENVO:00002006), including particulate matter (ENVO:01000060) such as... | depth 5 m | reverse complement strand
AAAATTGATGAGACAAATTACCTAGCAAGTAGGATACATTGAGACAAAATTATCATAGTAGATGCCAAACCCAATCGAGCATTGACCAATAGATAAGCCTATTTGTTATAAAACTCTCGGTACCATTTTACGAACTCTGCAACACCTTCTTTTACGCCAACTCTAGGTTTATAACCTGTTGCTTCAAACAAATCAGCTACCTCAGCATAAGTTTGGTAAACATCACCAGGTTGCATCTCTCTAAAGTTTTTCTTAGCTTCAATTCCCAACTCATCTTCGATGGCTTTTACAAAGCCCATTAAGTTAATAGGTGAACCATGGCCTATGTTATAAACAGAATATGGTGCAGAACTCGTCGCAGGGGAACCATTTTCGACAGTCCAAGATTTATCCCGACTTGGTATTACATCAGCAATACGAACAACACCTTCAACGATGTCATCTACATGGGTAAAGTCACGCCACATATCCCCATTGTTATTAATGTCTATTGTTTCACCATCTAAAATCTTTTTGGTAAAGATAAACGGTGCCATATCTGGACGGCCCCAACTACCGTATACGGTAAAGAAACGTAAACCTGTTGTAGGAATATTATACAAATGGGAGTAGCTATGAGCCATCAACTCATTAGACTTTTTGGTTGCAGCGTAAAGAGAAACAGGATGGTCAACACTATCTGCCGTCGAAAATGGCGTTTTGGCATTCAAGCCATAAACAGAGCTAGAAGATGCATACACGAGATGTTTCACTTTTGTGTGACGACACCCTTCTAAGATGTTTAAATGCCCAACTAGATTCGAATCGGCATAAGCATACGGATTCTGAATCGAATACCTAACACCAGCTTGTGCTGCTAAATGAATGACTCGATCAAATTTCTCAGTTTCGAATAACTTTTTAACGGCATCTCTGTCAGCAATATCCAGCTTAATTAAGCGGAAGTTATCATTTTCAATACGCTTTAAACGCGCAAGTTTTAAATTAACATCATAGTAATCATTGATATTATCAACACCGATAATCTGATGACCAGCCAAAATTAATTTTTTAACAACTGCACTACCAATAAAACCAGCTGCACCAGTAACTAAATATTTCATATTTTCCCAAAGACTTAATCTGAACCAAAAAGATCGCGAGTGTAAACTTTAGCAGCTACATCAGATATTTCATCCACCATACGGTTTGATACAATCACATCACATGATAATTTAAATTCTTCAAGTGATTTAACTACTTTAGAGTGAAAAAATTCGTCTTCTTTTAGAACAGGTTCATAGACAACTACTTCAATTCCTTTTGCTTTTAAGCGCTTCATAATACCCTGAATACTTGATGCTCTAAAATTGTCAGAACCTGATTTCATGATCAAGCGATAAATACCAACACGCTTAGGGTTACGTTTCAAAATACTATTAGCAATAAAGTCTTTACGAGTTGTGTTAGCGTCAACAATTGCACTAATAATACTATTTGGCACATCTGCATAATTTGCACGCAGTTGCTTAGTATCCTTGGGTAAACAGTAGCCACCATAACCAAATGACGGATTGTTGTAATGGGATCCGATACGCGGATCTAAACCAACCCCTTCGATAATTTGACGAGCATCTAAACCATGACTTTCAGCATAAGTATCCAGCTCATTAAAATAAGCAACTCGCAAGGCAAGGTAAGTATTTGAAAATAACTTTACAGCTTCCGCTTCTGTTGAATCGGTAAACAGCACTTCGATGTTTTCTTTTACTGCACCTTCAACTAATAGGTTAGCAAATACTTCAGCACGCTCTGAACGCTCACCGACTATAATTCGCGACGGATGCAGATTATCATACAACGCTCGACCTTCTCGTAAAAATTCAGGTGAGAACAGAATATTGTCACAGCCGAATTTTTCTTTCACCTGTTTGGTATAACCAACAGGTACCGTCGACTTAATCACCATCACCGCCTTGGGATTGATCGCCATTACATCTTTTATAACCGCTTCAACTGATGAGGTATTAAAGTAGTTGGTTTCTACATCATAATCCGTTGGGGTCGCAATGATCACGTACTGCGCATCAGTGTAAGCCAATTCTTTATCAAGCGTAGCGGTAAAGTTAAGCGCTTTATTTACCAAAAAATCTTCGATTTCTATATCAGCTATAGGTGATCTTTGCTTGTTTAACATATCTACTTTTTCAGGGATAATATCGACCGCTATGACTTCATGATTCTGAGCCAGCAACATTGCGTTTGATAATCCAACATAGCCTGTTCCGGCGATTGCAACTTTCATTATTTTAATTCCAACTATTTAAATATTCTAAAACATTATTTAGGTTTGACTGCATCGCCACTGCCACTGCCTGTAGCCGTCATGATGATATACTTAAAATAATTTTTAATGGTCAGAGTATCTATCATCTGCTTGTCAGTTCTTGCCAGTAGCTGAGGGGTAGACATATCTATGTTTTGTACCTGCGCTAAACCAGTTACACCTGGCAACACGTTATAAACACCTAGTGATGCACGCTCTTTAATTAACTCTTCTTGGTTAAACAGGTTTGGACGCGGACCAACTAAGCTCATTTCACCTTTTACTACGTTAATAAGCTGAGGCAGTTCATCAATTTTGGTTTTACGTAAAAAACTACCTAATTTAGTAATTGATGTATTGTTTGCTAAATGGCTAGCTACAGATTTAGTTTCAACAGACATAGTCCGAAATTTAATGAGTTGAAATGGTTTTTTATTTTTACCTACCCGAGTTTGGACAAATATCGGTGAACCAGTATCAAATATCCCAATAATAATCACTATCAGTAATATTGGCCAAAGAAATAATAAACCTAAAATAGCTACTAAAAGATCAATTAATCGAATCATGTTTTCTCCTTAGAAAGTAAAGCCATAACTTGTTCCATTCTATATGGAGGTTTCCAACCTAATATTTTTTCAATATTCGAAGTATCAACTTCTAAATTAACAGTTAATTGCTTAATAGTATTAGAGAAGCCAAATATGCGCCCCAGAAGGTACAAAACTCCAGCTGGTACTGGTACTTGAATAATACGCTTACCTAACCCTGTAGCAATCGCATTTGTAAAACCTCGAATAGAAATAGTTTTTTCTTCAGCTGCTAAAAATATATGACCGGCTGCACTCGGGTGAGTTGCGGTGACAAACAATAAATCAGCTAAATTATGAACAGAGATGAAACTCCGGCGATTCTCGATAGAACCAAATGGCAATAATGGAACTCTACGAATCAGTTGGGTTAAAAGGGAAAAATTTCCAGGAGCATCAGGGCCATAAACTAAAGTAGGCCTAACAATAACTAAATCAAGTTCTATTTCTTTACAAACCTTTGTTAGCTCATGCTCTGCTGCAAGTTTTGATCTCGCGTAACTATTTTTAGGAGCTGGGGTATCATAAGGTTTAAATGTTGAATCATTAGATTCATCACCACATACACCGATAGAACTAACAAAAACAAATCGTTTAACACCATATTTTTGTGCTTCTCTTGCTAAATGGACAGCTCCATTACAATTTACATTTAAATATTCATCCTCAGTAACTGAATTTCTATGAGCAATACCAGCTAAATGGATTATAGATTTAATATTATTAAGTTTACCATCCCAATTTGTATAAGAATCAATAGAATTCACGCAAATTGAATTTTCGAAAACAGCATTTTCTAAGCTTCTAACAACACATACCCTATCAGGAATAATTTTAGCAACAGCTTGCCCGATAAATCCATTAGCGCCTGTTATCAATATAGTCATGATTTCACCCGCTTGCTTATGGCGTTAAAGACATAATTTAGATAACAAGTTATCTTATCTATAATAGACAAATTTTCAATATTCCAATATACCACCCAAGTAACCCAGAGCATTTTAATTTTATTGCTACTAACACTTCCGGGCCTGACTCTGTAACTAACTAAGACTTCATTTATTCCATGAGATAAGTATCCCGCACCAAGAAGTTTGATCCACAATTTAAGATCTTGCCTAGCTCGCACTTCGCTAAAGTAAATACTTTCGGAAATCAAATTCCTATCAATTACAGCTGTAGATGTTCCGATTTCTGTTGTTTTTAAATTATCAATCAAGTTTATACTAGCTGAAACATATACAGCTCCACTTCTTGTTTCTCCAGCCTCATTAATAAAATTAAAAGCTGTATGACAAATCGGAAACTCATTGGCTTTCATGTAAAAGATCTGACGTTCCAACTTCTCTGGAAACCAAATATCATCTGAATCTAGGAAAGCTAGAAAACGTCCTTGTGCACTCTGAATACCTAAATTTCGACTTATGCCAGCTCCATTATTATATTTACTTTCAATGAATTTAATATTTTCGTATTTACTTGCATATTTTTTAACTATATCTAAAGTATTATCATTTGAACAATCATCAACAATTACTAACTCCCAGTTAGAATATGTTTGATTTAAGACACTTTCAATAGTCTGTGAAACAACATGACCAACATTATAAGTAGGCATAATTATTGAGACTTCTACTTTATTCATTTTATTTACTCAACTCAACTCAAAAACTGATTATAATAAAAACTAAAACCGACTTTTAAAAGTCATCGTGGACGCATACGAAATCTAAATTTAAATTTCATGACTGTTATTATGATAATTGCAGGAAGAATTGCTTTAATTAAAAGCACTGCTCGCAGTGGTTCTGGGCCTCCAGAACGCATATAACCAATTATATCAGATAGGAACAAAGAAAAAACCAGGATAAAAAACATAGACTGTTTTCGATTATGATAACAACAGAAATGTAGCGAGCAACAAATTAATCCTAGAATACACCCGCCAAAGAATACTCCAACAATACCAAAATTCAAATACCAACCGGTTGGATTAGCAATAGTAAAGCCTTTAAACGGATTTGAAGAAACCTGTTGTATATAATAATTATAAATGTCCTCTTCTCTATCATTTGAGATTACTCTTGGTAACGTTGCACTAACAAGGAAAAATAAACTCTTACCAACACTGACTTCAATTTCATTTGAATAAACACCATACATTGACATATGTGAATAAATAAACTCTGATGAAGAAAACATATTAACTATACTTGTTTGTACCTTCTCAGGGTTAACTGAATCAAAATCACCTTCTTGTGCTTCTCTCACCACATATATAGACATAATCGAAGAAAGAATCAACACGAAGACTGCAACCATTTTTAAAAAACTTAAAATACTATACTTTTTTGTATCTAAAAACAAAACAAAATACAAAATCATTCCAGATAAAAGGATATGCCTATTTCCAAGAATACCTGAAATCAAAAAAATTGATAATAGAAGGAATATAAAAATTATACGGTTCCTTTTTGTCGCTATTCCTATTCCCAAAATGCAAGAAGCTAACCCAATCCATGAGATCAATGTCATCAGCGATTTTGAAGTTCCGCCATTAAAACGACTATAATGATAAATGGATAAACCTGAGCCTAAAGATTCACGGTACATGTTGATACCGTAATATAGGTACAATACCACAGTAACCGTTGACAATAAAAAAAGGGGTTTGAGGTTGAATTTAGATCTTAAAAAATCAACATTAACAAATTCACCACTCACCTTCTTAGATGATATAAAATATAAAATACAAACTGTGCAATAAGATAAGAAGTAGAGAAAATATGTCAAATAAGCAAGTAAATAATCTAAATCTACTTTTATGGGGAACAATTCACTTTCATACCTTAAATCGACACCGGCTATCTCTGCTATTGAAAAATCAACACCACCTTTAAATAACCACAAAAGCATTATCCAAACAGGAATAGATAAAGAAAAAGTATTTGTCTTCAGTTTAGAATATAAAGTTAGCAGTGTAGACAAAGCTAACACCAGAATAAAAACCAATAGAATTAAGTATTCAATATTAAACAAATTAAAACCTACAGTTGTATGAATAGTATAAAAATGCTTATAACAATATAATTTAAACAATTTAATTTATGGCGATGAAAATTAGATTTGTTAGAATTAGATCTTAATCGAGAATGAAATAAAAATAGTTTATTACTTAAGTTGGAAATTTTAATTACATACAACTCTAAACCAATTAATAAACAAGTATTAGACTATATCTCATAAGAGATATCAATATTCTCAATAAAAATAATTTAGATTTACTACTTTTTAAGTATCAACAACTAGAGCCATTACTATTAAATACATTTATTCTTGACAAAAAATTTAGTGGCTGAATATTTAAAATGAGATATAGGTGTTAGATAAATAATCATTTTTAAAATTTAATTATTCACCTGAGATTTCTTTTATTTTATTTAAAAATAAATTTGTGTTCTTATCAAAGTTACCCTTTTCTCTAACTAACATTCTATTTTTAAAAACCCAATCAGATTCAGCAGTACTTTCACAAGATGTGCACTCCGATTTCCTATATGCTTGAAGCATTTTACATTTTAACTCATGAGCAATTACATTTTTACATATGATACCATTACATTCGTTCACCCATTCATTATTAGCGTCTATATTTGAAACTAATGGAAGTAATCCTATTTCCATAGCCTCTAATAGCGAAAGAGGCATGCCGTCTATTTTAGGTACTGAAACAAAAATATCCATATCCCTCATTTCCTCAAGCATTAATTTATGTTCAACGTACCCCTTAACAATAATAAACTCTTTGAGTTCGGGTGATGTTTCGAATAAAAAATCCAACTTTTTAGAAATATCCCCACCTCTACCATATATAAATAACTTAGCGTTAATTTCCTCTTGCCTTACTAAAATTACAAAAGCATCTATAATAATATCAATACGGTATAGTTCATCCCAATTACGATTGGACACGAATTTTATACAAGTAGTTGTACCGCTTTTCCGTCCATTCAATAAAGGAACACCATATTGGTAAACATCTATTTTATCGCTATCAGCTCCTAGCTTAATTAATTTTATTTTCATATGCTGAGCTGGAGTACTGATCCATGAAAAACGCTTTAACGCCTTTTTAATTAGATATAAATGTATAGTATTTTTAGAGTTTATATAATTATTAACATCAGAACCCCAAGTATTTAATATCAAGTTCTTTTTAGGAACAAATAATGATAGTAAAGCATAAGAAGATAAATAATGAAAATTAGTTATGTTGGGCTTAACTTTCCACCATGTATAAATAAATAATGGAATAGAAAATAAAAAAGCTAATCTTCGATTTTTAATACTATAGGAATATTCATTAAGATCTGTTTTAAATTCTCGCCCACCAGGATCTATGGTAAATAGAGACAATTCAAAATCTTTAGCATTTTCATACCACTTTTGAATATGTTGACTTTTTTTAGGCCCTACTATTAACACTTTTGTCATAGAAACCTCTTCGATAAATTAAGAAAATAATTATTAAGATGCAAAATTGAAAATAATGTAGCAAATCTATATATCAAAGGGTTATACTTTAAATTAGCTTCGATAAAATCATAAAATTTATAGTGGTCAGATTTTATAGTCAACTCATCAGATAAGATCAAACCTTTTCTATAAGATTTGGATATCTTTACCTTGTACATAACTTGTAACTTTTTTCTTGTTTGACCAATAGCCCCGTCTCTTATTCTGTACTGGATTAGTTCTTGCTGGATATTTCTAATATTCAAGCCTAGACTCTTTGCACGACATAAAAAATCGTAATCCTGTGCAGCAGAATAATTTCTGTACCCACCGATAACTTTAAAAATATTACTTCTGAAAATCAACGAAGGGTGAATCATACAATTTCCGAACCTAAAATCTGGATTTTCATTGTTGATAATTATTCCTATCCCCCTCCCTTCTTCATCAATTTTCAAACCATTGCATCCAACAATATCAAGATTATGATTTACTATATAATTTATTTGTACCGGAAACCTATTATTCATACATATATCGTCTGCATCCATTCTTCCTACAAATTCATAATCAAGACAAAATTCATTAATAGCAAAATTTAAACTATTTGCAAGCCCTATATTTTTATTAGAAAAAACAACATCTACTTCATTTACTGTTTCATTAATTTTATTCAAATAATCTAAAACTGCATTATGGATTAGATGATTCTCTCTATCTACATAAATAATTAATTTCGATCCTGCTACATTAGATAAAGAGTCCAATGTGCTTTGAATTGCTGACTCTAAATGTGATAGAGTTTCATTATAAACTGTCATTATAACAGCGAGTTTTTTACTCACTTGAGTATAGTCCTATTCAATTATATATCATATTTCCATTTAAACATTAAATTCAAAATAAAATAACATGATACATTCATTAATTTTATAAAGTCATGTTAAAATAAATATTAAATAGCTAAATCTAAATTTTTTCTAGATAGAAACTTAGAATTATACTATAGAATTTTGATCGTTATCTATTGTAAAATCCATAATGAAGCTAAAGTGGCTAATATCAGTTACCAAGAACAACTGCAAACGGCGATATTGAGCAATTCATAACCCTAGACGCACCTATCCCAAGGATTGTACCGCATTAGGCAACTTGTTTCCTAATAGGCATGCCTAGTCCTATGACTTTGTTCATTGCTTTTACGCCAGCTAAAACTTCGCCTACCAGAGCGATGTAATCACGAAGACTAAGATTAGGGCTAGTCAGCTGCTTATATCGATACATAGCAGCCTCAGAGAGTGACCTTACGTGGTAATCATTATCCTGTTTCTATTGTGCCAATTAATTAGCTTTGAGCTATTTAACTGCCTCATTTCTCGGGTGCTCCTCCAGGGCTAACGCAGATACATGATCAAGTTGCTCAGATAGTGATTATGCGTTAGCCCTGAGTGCTCCTATTCCCAAGACCCAGCATTACTTCTAGGTAGAATCGTGGGCTTACAGCCCTTGCGTTTGAGTAGCTTATGACATGTATTAGTCTCATAGGCACCATCAGCTGACACTTGAAAATACCGTTCCTCTAAGGGTTGAGCAATGTCAGGAGAGCCTCGTTGTCTGCGACATTAACTAAGGAGACTTCAGGAGTACAACTATTAATAGATTGATAGCCAGGTGTAGCTTGCGCCAAGTACGACGTTTCTCTTTGCCGTGCTTACGGCTTTTCCACTCACCTTCATCGTAAACTTTCAGACCTGTTTAATCGATGTTAACGTGCGCCACACTGCCACGACTTGGCGCTCGATACTTAACTTCAACAGTCTTAGCTCACTGATACAACTGTAGCTAGGCGAGTACATGGGCACATCCATAAGCTGGAATACCGAATTGGTGAAGCCTTCAAGGGACCGCAATGACAAACTAAATACGCCCTTAATCACTAACGCAGTTTCAATAGCTACATCAGAGTATGTATAACCTCTTCCACGGCGACCATGATGCTTTGTAGACTGCCAAGATTGAATGGCTTGCTCATCAGTCAGAGAGCCACGGTTAATGAATGCCTTGCTGTACTGAGACCAATTGGTCATTTTATGTTTAGCTTTCCCCATCTTTATGCTTCCACGTAACAATCTTGGTCGCTCTGATCACGCTTTAGCAAAAACGTTCATTCTATTTAGGGAACAAAACCACTACAAACCGTTAAGATAAAAATTCAAGTTAACATTTAAGTTAAAGCAAAATATACATCTAAAATATTATTACTACATCTTCCCTTCGCTTTAGGGTTCAATTCACATTGGATATACTTCCATATAGAATTAATATATTTATAATTTGACATTGACTTTTCGTTCAGCTTAATAAAACGAAGGAATTATTTATTAACTATCTCATGATATAATTATTGTCAAAAACACATATCATTTAAATCAATGGTATCTTTAAAGATATAAGCCAAACAGCTTCATATGGATTTTTCAATAATTTCATTTAAAATTTTAGTTGATGAATAACTATATAACTTTGAAACATTAATGACTTCAAAATCTTCATTTATAAAAACACTAAGACTTCTCTCATCACAACCTAAAATGTATACGTTTCTTTTGCTGTATAAGGGGTGTGCTTTGATATTTTTACTGTTTGTTATTACTTTTTTTCTGGCGATTAGAGCTTCAATAAAGCGCATTGTCTCACCTGATTGGTTTTCTTGTATAATATCAATCACACATTTAGTTGAATATTGTTCTTGAATAAAACTTTTATATGAGTTTTGTCCACGGAGAAATAAAGAGTTAACAAATCTTACAAGCGTATTGTTTCGTTTAACAACCTTAACATTAAATTTCAAGCTTTTGTTTTTACTAACTAAATCATCAAGAATTACCTTCCTTCCCTTATCGGTGCCAATAAATGTAGCATCGTAATTTGAATTGAAACTTGTCGTTCTAAGAAACTCATAAGCTGGTGTAAACTGGCTATAATATTCCATTTGATACTTCAAAGAGTCATCAATATCAAATGTAAATTTTTTTATGTCTTTACAAAGTTCTAAAACATTGCCTGATACAACATTTCTAAATATAACAATTTTTTTATATGGCAATCTTTCGATCAAATTAAGATAAAACTCGTCATCTTTTACTATAACCAGAACAGTTTCATCACAATGTTTAATTTTATTTTGTATATATCTAAATGAAAGATACATTATAAATCGACTAAATAAAGAGAAACGGTAATACAAAAATTTAACTATCTTAGGAAAATAAAAGTGTGAAATACGTTTCGTTTTTTCTTTACGAGTTAGCTCTAAAACAGAAAGGATCTCATAATCATAATCAAAGCCAATAAACACAGCTCTAACTAAAGGCTTATTCATATTTAATTTCACTTACATTTTCTACTAAAGTAATAAAACAACACCAACAACAATGAAATAGTCTGTTGGAATACATAAGCTAATGCCACTGCAATATAGTTCATAGAGAAAAATAGAACCATTACAAGAAATGCCAGTGTAGCAGTAACAACACTTGCTACAGAAATCATAGAAATAAATTTAGTTTTACTCTTAATAACTAATACATTCACAACAGCCATATTTAATAAGTTAGTAATTATAACAAAGGAGTAGAAATAGAAAAAAAGAATATTTAAATCGCTCCTTTCTAAATTAAAATATGAATAAAAATATGTGTCTGCAAAGTAAAAGACCATTAAAAAAGCAAGAAACATCACAACAATTATAGAAACTTGCATTACAAAATAATGATTATACTCTTGAGATTTTTCAGCATATAGATTAGCTAACTTAGGATACATTATGTCATTGATTGGAGTTAGCACAGATACCATGCCTGTTATAATTTTTTGATACACACCAACAACACCAACAGTTTCATTACCATAATAATAACCTGTCAAATAGATCACAATTGGATTAAACAAATTAGAAATAACTCTAGATGAAACTAGGCTCCAGCCTTCTCGAACCAAAAAGATAAAATCTTCACTGAATTCATAGGTTATTTTTTTTATCTTATTATTTTCCCATGTTTGCATTCGGTTTAATGAAATAAAAGTATAAATATTACCGTAGATGGAAATAATAATTACTGGCAACGCAAGAAAGAATAAATATGACTCTTTATTGCTATTTTCATCCATTATAAAAAAAGCGTAGTAAAGCAAAGAGCATTTAGATATTACAGAAAAAAAAGTGTATAACAACAACTTATTTGTAGCTTGAAAATACCACCGGCACTGAAAAACATTCGAAGCAATCCACACAATAGTTATTAATACGAACTTTGCCTCCCCCCCCCTTAATCCGACTAAAATAAAAGCTAGAAAGAATAAAAAAAATAAAAATATTAACCGAGCCTTAATTAAATCTAAGAAAACGTTAAATAATTTACAAACATCCTTTTTCTGATTAAAGTAATTAACAAGATTTGTATTAAAACCCCACTCACCAATCATCACTAAATATGAGCTTATAATTATCGATTTTGTTATTAGTCCAAAATCTGACAAACCTATATTTCCTATAACGACTGGAATAATAAGGATTGGTATTACTAATTCAATAACTTTAGCAAATTGAAGTAATATAATATCACTAATTATTTTCATCTAGCCTTTTCACTAATAATTCAGGATATTCCATTAAATCTGTATAGCTCTCAATTTCAATAGGTTCTAAGCCCCATAAATTTAGTTGTTTTATTTTACTTATAAATTCCTCATTAAACCTGAAGCGCAAATGTTTCGCAGGTATTCCACCAACTATACTGTAGCCCTCCACATTCTTGGTTACCACGCTTCCTGCGGCGATAACTGCACCATCCCCAATTTTAACACCTGAAATAATTTTTACATCTTCACCAATCCATACATCTGAACCAATAATTACGTGAAAATCATCTACGATGTAATTAAAATCATCTATTTTATCTGATTTTAATTTTACAAAGTCTAATTTCTGCATTAATTTACTTTTTGGACGATGAAAGGCTGGGTGTGTAGAAAAAAAATCTAATGGATGATTATTTTTTAAAACTTTTATACCATTAGCTATAGAACAAAACCTACCAATTTCACATTTATTTAAGACACAATCCTTGCCAACATATGACCCATAACCAATCTTCGAACCTGAAACATCACTATTAGTTTCTACACTATTTTTACCTTCAAATTCAGTCTCAGAAAACAACACTCCTTTATTAATGAAGATACTTTTTTTTCTAAGTTTATATTTATAGAATAATTCATAGCATATTCTATTGACCTTTCTAAATAATCTAATCAATTATAAACCTCTTCTAAAGTGATTCCAAATTCGTCTTTTTTAGATAAAATAGGTGTTTCTCCATTCATTAATGGCCATCGGATATCAATCATGGGGTTATTCCATGCAATAGATAATTCTGAATTTGGATTGTAATAATCAGTGCACTTGTAGACGAACTCAGCTTCATCACTAGTGACATAAAATCCATGAGCAAATCCTTCAGGTACCCATAACTGCCGCTTGTTTTCCGCAGATAGATACTCACCAATCCATTGCCCAAACGTCAGCGAGTCTTTTCTGATATCAACTGCGACATCGAATACTTCGCCAGACACGACCCTAACTAATTTTCCCTGCGTATTTTGAGTCTGATAATGAAGCCCTCTTAAAATCCCTTTTTTTGATTTAGAGTGATTATCTTGAACAAAACTAGTCGGTTTTCCTGTAACTAATTCTTCAAATTTTTGCTGATTCCATGTTTCCATAAAAAAACCACGTTCATCCCCAAAGACTGCTGGTTCGATGATTTTAACGTCCGGAATGTTTGTATCAATAACTTTCATTTATGAATACTCTTTAATTCGCACTAATGCTGCTTGCCAATCGCTTTGCTTAATGCCAAATGCATTATGAATCTTGTCACAATTTAAACGTGAGTTTGCAGGTCGTTTAGCTGGGGTTGGATAGTCTAGTGCTGTTATTGGATTAACTTGAATAGGTTGGACAAGTACATTTTGCTCCAATGCTATTTCAAATATTTTTTCTGCAAAAGTATGCCAATTGACATACGGGAAGCCAGAAAAATGGTAGATACCATAAGCATGGCTATCTCGTGCTATATGCTTTGAGATAGTGAGTATGGCGTTTGCTATATCCCCCGCATAAGTAGGACCGCCAAACTGATCGGCAACCACACCTAACGTATCTCTCGTTTTAGCAAGGCGTAGCATGGTTTTAACAAAATTATTCCCATGCTCACCAAAGACCCATGCTGTTCTCAATATAATATGTTTAGGACAAGTCTGTGCAACCGCTTCTTCACCTGCTAACTTACTACGACCGTACTCACCTTGAGGAGCGGTCACATCCGACTCAGTATAGCTCTCAGTGCTAACGCCATCGAAAACATAATCGGTCGAAATATGAATGATAACGGCATTGATTTTATTTGCAGCATGCGCAAGATTATGTGGCCCGTCTCTGTTGATAGCATAAGCTAATTCAACTTCTTGTTCAGCTTTGTCTACAGCGGTATAAGCGGCAGCATTGATGATGATATTCGGGTTGAACTCTGTGACGACTTTATTAACTTGAGTAGCGTCAGAGATATCGAGCTGGTCACGATCTAATGCTAAAAACGTTAGCTCAGTCTGCGCTTCGAGAAGATCGACTAAACATCTACCAACCTGGCCATTCTTGCCTGCAATTAAGATCTTCATATTATAATTCGTTAGCTATACGATCTAAATATTGACCATAGCTGTTCTTCATCATCGGCTTAGCCAATTCAGCTAGTTGCTGCGCACTTAACCAACCATTACGCCAAGCGATCTCTTCTAGGCAAGCAACTTTTAAACCTTGAACATTCTCGATAGTCTGCACAAATGATGACGCTTCATGTAAGCTTTCGTGGGTACCAGTATCTAACCATGCAAAACCACGACCGAGTAACTCAACATTCAAGTTACCTTGGTTCAAATACATTTCATTTAAGGTAGTAATTTCTAACTCACCGCGATGTGATGGCTTAACTTGCTTTGCCATTTCGACGACATTGTTGTCGTAGAAATATAAACCTGTAACAGCATAATTCGATTTTGGCTTTGTTGGTTTTTCTTCTATCGATACGGCTTTCATGTCTTGATCGAATTCAACCACACCAAAACGTTCCGGATCTTTAACTTGATAGCCAAATACTGTTGCACCGTCTTCTCTATTAGCCGCATTTTTGAGTGTTTTACTAAAAGATTGGCCATAAAAAATATTGTCACCTAAGACTAAACAGACGTTGTCTTTACCGATAAATTCTTCACCAATTAAAAATGCTTGTGCTAAACCATCGGGTGAAGGTTGTTCTGCATAAGTTAGATTGATCCCAAAATCAGAACCATCACCTAATAAACGCTTAAAACCTTCATTGTCTTCTGGCGTAGTAATAACCAATATGTCTTTAATGCCTGCAAGCATTAATGTTGACATTGGATAGTAGATCATTGGTTTGTCATATACTGGCAATAACTGTTTAGATACACCTCTTGTGAGTGGGTATAAACGCGTTCCTGAACCGCCTGCTAAAATAATTCCTTTCATAAAACCTCAAACGTTATACGTTAAACATGCCAAATATTGCAAAAATATGCGATTAAGAATTAATGCCTAAACGTTCACGTTGATAACTGCCATCTTGCACATTTTTACACCACGTTTGGTTAGTTAAATACCACTCAATAGTTTTACGTAAGCCTGTATCGAATGTTTCTTGCGGTTGCCAGTTAAGTTCTTTACTCATTTTACTCGAGTCAATTGCATAACGACGGTCATGACCTGGTCGGTCTGCAACATAAGTGATTTGTTCGGCATAAAGGCTATTTTTAGGCACTAAAAGATCTAAAATTGTACATATCGTCTGTACCACTTCAAGATTTTTCTTTTCGTTATGGCCGCCAATATTATAAGTCTCACCAACTTTACCTGTCGTTGCCACTTTATAGAGCGCACGAGCATGGTCTTCTACATAGAGCCAATCACGAATTTGATCACCTTTGCCATAGATTGGAAGTGGCTTCCCTTCTAAGGCATTTAGAATGACTAAAGGAATTAACTTCTCTGGGAAGTGATACGGACCGTAGTTGTTAGAGCAGTTCGTTACAATGGTTGGTAAACCGTATGTGCGCAACCATGATCTCACTAAGTGGTCGCTTGACGCTTTGGATGCTGAATAAGGGCTGCTAGGTGCATAAGAAGTTTCTTCGGTAAATAATGGCAGCGCTTCATTACAACTTTGACCGTTTGACTCATCAGGATGAGGTAAATCGCCATACACTTCATCTGTAGAGATGTGATGGAAACGAAATGCTTCTTTAGCATCATCAGCTAAAGTATTCCAATAAGCACGCGTTGCTTCTAGAAGAGTATATGTACCAACGATATTGGTTTGGATAAAATCAGCAGGACCGGTAATTGAACGGTCGACATGTGACTCAGCAGCAAGGTGCATCACTGCATCAGGTTGGTATTGCTTAAAAACGCGATCTAATTCGTCACGGTTACAAATATCGACTTGTTCGAATACATATCGGTCACTTGAATCAATACTCGTCAACGATTCAAGGTTACCAGCATAGGTTAGTTTATCGACATTAATGATGCAATCTTGGGTGTTATTGATGATATGACGCACTACTGCAGAGCCGATAAAGCCGGCGCCACCTGTGACTAGAATTTTCATTATTGAGTATCCGAGAGCTATTGAGTAGTCTATTTTAAGAGTCAATTTAGACTAAGGGAATTGAATATCTACAACTTTCAATCTCAGCACTTTAAACCACGCTGAGACACTTTTAATCCATTTTGAGACAGGCTAATCTTCGCTAACCTGCATAGAACCTAGGTTTTCTGCTTTTTCTTAAAACAGTCCCAATAGGCTCTTAGTAATATATAAACCGTTAGATTCCGGCTTAAAAGCTTTGCCGGAATGACGACAAAGTTAACTTTCTTTTCTAACAAAATACCTAATTAATACCAACATGACACCTAACATACCGCCTAACATTGTGCCTAACACACAGATTAATGCTCGCTTAGGTTTTGATTTCTCTTCTGGTATTAATGCTGGATCGATCGTTTTAAATACGTACTCATCGCGAACTTCGGCAAACATAATTGTTTTCGCTTGCTCTTCTATTAACTTATATAAAATTGAGCGAATATCTGCAATATTTGTTTGTTCGATTTGAGATTTTAAAAATGTTGTGCTGCGAGTCGCTTCTGCAACATCGCGGCCTTTCATCTCTTTATTAATGTCTTGTACTAACCAATTAACCCATTGATGAGCCACGGCTGGTGAAAGATGTTCGACAGAAACGGTTACCATGCCAGTTTCTTTTGCAGCATTAACGGCAATAATTTTACTGAAAACTTTATACGCTTCCTGCATTGACGGTTCAGGCTTAAACGGTGCATCGACAATACGAAGCCACGTTTTGTCAGCTTTATTATATAACTCACCATCGTAGCTAATTGTGTTATCAGCCATATTCCATTTTTTTGCCGCCATTAGGTCAGGCAAAATGTGATGTTGTTGAATAAAGTCACTGGTAAATTGACGAGACTTCATCACCTCAATAGCCATTTGGGTTTTATCTACCCCACCGCCACCGCCTAGGTTGATGCCTGCCATGCTTGCTAAACCACCAAACTGGCCTGCAAGCGCTGCCAAACCACCACCACCTTGCTCTGAGTCTGCAGGCGCTAACAGCGCTTCGGACTTATAGATATTGGGCTGGTTGATAGCAAAAATAACAGCACCGATAGCAAACACTGCAGTGATGGCAATAATTAACCATTTTCCTTGCCAAATAACTGCAAAAAGCTCGCGCAAGTCGATTTCGTCTGAATTATTGTCAACTGAGCTTGCTGGAAACTGAGCATCGGGATGGTGTTTAATTTCTGTCGGCATTTAAGTTGATTTCTCTTTTTTGTTAATTACAATTGCAAACACTCTATTACGGCCAAAGCAGGATAAAAGTAAACTTAAGCCAAGGGAATTACTGCTATGAGTTGAATAACTAAATTGTCATTATTCAAATACACTAAACCCATTGACTTTTTAGAAGCCGATTAAGAAAAGTGAGTTTTATTATTCATACCATTTTACTTTTAACTCAGCACTTTACTTGGTAGAAGTAATATTTTTCAATATCGACATTTATCCGCATATTGTCATTTACAAGGTTGCGACAGCAGCAACAGCTATGGCGCTGTTATATATAATTGTCGTGATCTGAGTCCATAATGTCATTTTGTCTTTGTACTCAGTGTCTAAAGGAACAATAATTGTGTCACCAGGCTCCATTTGTGCACCGTTTACAAACCAATATGATTCACTTGGCATGGCAACTGAACCATCAGCTTTGATGATATAAACTCTATCGCTATCAGCACGTTTACGCGGCCCACCAGCCATTTGTAAGTATTGCTCGTAAGAGACACCTTTTTTAAAGCGATGAGTGCTAGGATGTTGTACTTGCCCCATCACAGAGACTGTCTGATTTTTATGCGGAATATAAAGCTCATCTTTATCTTCAAGGTCTATGTTCGCTTCATTAATACCAAGCCGCAATGCTGTTAAATCAATTACTAATCGACCGACAACTTTAACATTTTCAAGCTCTTTTAGCATTAATTGGGCATCTGCATAGCCTATTCCTGGTGTATCATTGGTGAGTGCTTTGGAAGCAATTTCACGACGTAATTCATCAGAGACTTTAGCTAATTCAAGCTGCTCTTTTACTCTAATTGATTCACGTAAAAAGATAGCGCTTTTTAATGCTGCATCAGTGGTATAGCCACCAGCTCGGGCAACAACATCTTTAAGCGTTTCGCCTCGCTGTATTGAGTAAGTACCAGGGAATTTCACTTCCCCCTTAACAGTTATCCAACGTGCATCTTGCCAATCAGGTAAAGTCCTTACTGTTAAAATATCACGACTTTGTAGTAGAATATTAGACTCAGCGTTATTCATAACTTCAGCAAGACTGAGCTGCTTATGTTCGATGGTGACACCGTCGGTTTCTGAAATATTTTGACGTGTTAATTCTGCTGATAATGTGTATGAACCTTCTTCTAATCCACCCGCTGCGATCAGTAATTCTTTTACATTTGCATTAAGCGTTAATGGATATTGTCCAGGAAAACGAACATTACCGTTAATACTAACCAGTCTAGCGGCATCGCCAAAACGGCTTTGATTTTTAATCTTACTGATAATTGGTTCTAATAGGGCTTCGCGGTCTTCATAATCGAATACTAAAATGGTATCGCGTGGTTTCAATAACAAATTATAAGAGGAATCAGGATTTGCAATCGCTTTACCTAGTGCTATACGTCGAATTTCGATATCACCACGTTGGTTAATTTCGCGCACTAGTAATGAATAATCAAGATCTGCAGTAATGGTTAAGTTGCCCCAAACAGAGGGCAGCAAGTCAGCCACTTTTGTTTGATTAGTCCATTGGTATTTACCTGGACGAATAACAGCTCCTGCAACTGTAATCGCATTTTCTACTCTTGTTGAAGCTGATTTTACATTGAGTAAATCGCCATTCCTAACCGGTGTTGATAACCCACTTTGTTCGGTTAAGTCTACGTTAACCACTGTCTTGACAGCCTTGTCGCTATAACGTTCAACCACACTTGACTTAGGATAAGCTCCGGGATTCAAGCCGCTGGCCATTCTAAGTAAATCAGCCATGGTTTCGTTATGCTTTAATTCATATATAGCTGGGCGTCGGACTTCGCCCATCACACTCACACTCGCCCCAGCCGTAGGAATAAAGACTACATCACCGGATTGTAAACGCATATCCCCTGATGAATCACCGCGCATAAGTAAGTCGTAGAGGTCTAAGCTACTGACTGTTTTACCCAAACGTTTTAATTGGATATTACGTAACGAGCCTATTTCGTTAATGCCACCGGATATAAATAAAGCCTGAGTGATGGTCGATAGACTAGAAACAGTATAAGAACCTGGTTGGTAAGCATCACCAGCAACGAAAATACGAATTGAACGTAACTCACCCATTGTAATACTTGAATTTATACCAATGATACTCTGAGCAATTTTGTCTTGAAGTAATGATTTTGCTTCTGAAAATGACAAACCGACTAAAGATATAGGGCCTAAGTCGGGAAATTGTACTGCACCATCACGACCGACGATTAATTGATAATTTTTATTTTCTTTGCCATATAATTGTACGTTGAGATTGTCCCCTGGACCGATCATATATTCATAAGGAACAGGTACGTCACTTACTGGTGCAAAGGTAGTTGGAGAACCGGCAAACAGGTCATAACCAAAGCGTTTTAATTGCGTTTGTTTTTGATCATCGATCGCTTCAGTTTTTGCTATCGTTTTAGTGGCCTGATTAGTTTTTTCATCTTCAGATTGATCTACAACTGCATCATGATTTGATTCGGTTTTTGAATTTGTATCACGAGGGGTTACAATTTGTGGGTTGGTAACTTGGGCTTGGCCACTTGTTGAACCGGAAAGCATTGATGGGTCAATACCATACTGTTTGGCTATACGTTCTTGTTCAGATTTAGGCAATTGCTTAAATTGCTCGATCATTTGCGGAGAAGGAGTAACAGCTTGCGCTTGTGTGGTTAAAATAATAAAGGCCGATAAGCCAGCTAGTAACACGTTTTTGGTTTTATGTAGCACCAGATATCTCCAATATTATTTTTGTAATTAAAATAGTTCTAGGAACTCGCAAGCTCGCCAGAGGACGGACTTCGTCCTACTAGTGTCGCTGCGCTACTAGGTTCTAGGAACTCGCAGGCTCGCCATAGGGCGGACTACGTCCTGCTAGTGTCGCTGCGCTACTAGGGACAGCTTTGCTGTTAAGGTTTTATAGTATCTAGCAGCGAAGCGATCTCACATCTAGATTTTATCGATTTTAAGACACGCTACCAATCCGCGTGGAGTCCAGAGTCCTTCGGCGTTCACTTAATGAATGAAATTGTTCATTCAAAGCCTTTATAAAATACGTCCTGTATTTTCCCCTTCGGACCAGCTAAAGCTGTTAATAATTGTTCCTGACAATTATTTTCAGACACGCTACCGCCCATGGATTACGGCTTCCAATATGCCCTTCGCTACGCGAATCTTTAATTTTTTATTGGCTGTGAACCATAACAACCGCTAATCAAGCGCAGAATTATACTCAAAAATCAGCATAGATGCTTGAGTAAAACCCCCAGAACGTTTCAAAATTGTTGCAAAATAGCTTAAACACGGTTTAAACGGTTAATATTCAACCTTTACGACCAAAAACAGCGCTATAAATCTGCATCATTCAGCTTATAAATGGACAATATCCTACAAAGACTGTCGCCATTATCTGACAGCTCAGTCATTTAGTCATATTCGCTATTTATGTTGTTTGGTCATTATTTGGAACAACTTGTAAATTCGTCAACTCAACTAAAATCCTTTTTTGTTGTCCCATGATGTTAAATAACACATGGCAACGCTTATCAGGATTATTCTCGTCGAATATTGCTTCAAGGTCTTTAAACGGTCCGTCGACAAATTTGACTTTATCGCCTTTGCCTAACGGTTTTACCTCTTCAGGCACATAACCTTCAACACGCCTTTTAAGCGCTGAGATAATTCTGTCGTCAATGGGAGTCATATCTTCTCGGCAGCCAACAAT
>TARA_R110001592_G_scaffold116214_1_pt1 | contig 21156 bp, 8 predicted proteins | sample TARA_R110001592 | Tara Oceans TARA_R110001592 (sample SAMEA4398387) | marine metagenome | biome: Polar Biome; feature: [SRF] surface water layer (ENVO:00010504); material: water (ENVO:00002006), including particulate matter (ENVO:01000060) such as... | depth 5 m | reverse complement strand
GGCGGAAGCTCTAAGGTATCTTCCAAGCGCTGTTTGATTCTTAACGAAGTAAACTTCTCAATAGCTTGATTGATTTGCGCTAAATCTGTTGAAGGCTTAGAAATATTGCAATGAATTTGCGAAATTGGCACCACAAAACTGGCAACCTTTGCTTTTTTCGTTAATACGCTAAACGCATTCTTCGAAAGTTTGATGAGCTGGTCGGGGGTTTCTGATTCTAGATAAATTTCATCAAGTTCAAGTACCTGTTCATCAATGATCGCAGGCAAGCCCGTGATATCTGGAATCGCGGGTAATTTAGTTAATTCATATTGGGCGAAGACATTAGCAACATCTTCATCAGGTAAGGCTTCTAAGGTGCGGCCTAGCTTTTGATTCAATGTGTCGACATCTAACATGCCATTGGCAGGATAAATAACTTGCACGCGCCCAAGGATATCGCTCATAAGGAGCATCTTGATGATTTTGTCATGGCTGATGTTAGCGCTATCGACAACTTGAGGCTGTTCTGCTGAACTTAGTTGATCGGCGTTTTGTTCGAATACTTTGTTCACTAGGGCGGATATCATGGGTGTTAACTCGTAATCATTCATTTAGTTATCCTAAGTGTAGATCAAAGTGGCCAGAGAGTTTTTAAAATTTCGTTCGAATATGTAAATGCCTAATAGATAAGTTAAATCATCTAAGTATTACACTTCGCCATACTGTCGGCGACTCCCAATCCAACGTTGTATCAATTGTTCACATAGCTTCTTCTGGTTAAGCATGCTTGGTGCAATCTTCTTAACCTCGGGCAACCAATGCTGATCACGTTGCAGGTCAGCTAGTTTGAAATTGATCATGCCGGTTTGCCTCGTTCCTAAAACTTCACCCGGGCCACGCAGTTCAAGATCTTTTTCTGCGATAACAAAGCCATCATTACTTTCACGCATCACACTTAATCTCTCTTTACCATTGGCAGATAAAGGTGGGTGATACATCAAGGCGCAATAGCTTTGCAAGCTCCCCCTGCCTACTCGGCCTCTTAATTGGTGAAGTTGAGCAAGTCCTAGACGTTCCGGGTTTTCGATAATAATCAGGCTGGCATTAGGCACATCAACACCGACTTCTATCACCGTCGTTGCCACTAATAAGTCAATCTTTCCGGCTTTGAAATAATCCATAATCAAGCTTTTATCTTTGGCTTTCATGCGGCCATGAACCAAACCGACCACTAAGCCCTCAAGCTGTTCTTGCAGCCAGGTTAAGGTATCTTCGGCTGCCTGGCACTGCAACGCTTCTGACTCTTCAATCAAGGTGCACACCCAATAAACCTGACAGCCACTTAGACAGGACTGGCGAACACGATCAACCATTTCCATACGTCGGGTATCGGGGATGGCGAAGGTTTCAATTTTTTGGCGACCGGGTGGTAATTCATCAATCACCGAGGTATCTAAATCAGCATAGGCACTCATAGCCAAGGTTCGAGGAATAGGTGTTGCCGTCATAATCAGCTGATGTGGTACCCAACCATTCGCCAAACCCTTCTTTTTTAGAGAAAGTCGCTGATGCACACCAAAGCGATGCTGTTCATCAATAATGGCTAGCGCCAAGGAATGAAATTCAACATCATCTTGGAACAAAGCATGTGTACCAATAACGATATTCGCTTGTCCTGAACGAATGGCTTCTAAACTTTTCTCTCGGGTTTTACCTTTTGTTTTTCCACTTAACCAAGCAATATGAATAGGCTGTTTCTGGTCAATTCTTAATGATTCAAACCATTGCTGGAAATTACTTAAATGCTGCTCGGCTAGAATTTCGGTAGGCGCCATTAAAGCAACTTGAGCACCCGCCTCCATAACACGCAAAGCCGCTAAAGCAGCGACGACTGTTTTACCTGAACCCACATCACCTTGTACCAATCGAAGCATGGGAATACCGCGTGATAAGTCTTGATCTACCTCATCAACAACGCGCGCCTGTGCACCGGTTAGTGAGAAGGGTAATAAATCCAGAAACTCAGAACCGAGTGTCGGAATAGATGAGTTAGCTTGCTGCGTTTTACACACTAAAGCAGGGTGAGCTTGAATACTCTGCCTGAGCTTCATCAGGCTTAAATGATGCGCCAGAAGTTCTTCAACAATCAAACGAGACTGACAAATGTGTCGGCCTTCTAATAGTGCTAATTGATCTGCTTCAACTGGCGGCTGATGCAAATAATAGAGTGCCTTTTTAAGTTCGGGTAATTGGTAGGCAGAACGGACTTGTGCGGGTAATAAGTCTTGCACATCGCAGCGATCTAACCAGCTTAGTGCTTGCTGGCATAATGCACGGAGCCGTGTTTGCTGAAGACCCTCTGTTGCTGGATAGACTGGGGTGAGTCGGTCAGGTGCTTTATTTTCATCACCTGTCATCACTGAATATTCAGGGTGGTAAAACTCGACGCCCAATTTACCAAGACGCGCTTCACCATAACAACGCAGCATGGTGCCTTTGCTCAACTGCCGTGCTTGAGTCGCATTAAAATAATAAAAACGCAGCGTGACTGAGCCACTGTCATCGCTTACTTTGACTTCCAAGCTACGGCGTCTGCCCTGCACAACTCTGCTGCCTTCAACTTCGACTTCAAACAAACCTTGCATACCTGGCCGCAGAGAGCCAACGGTATGAATACGGGTTCTATCTTCATAACGAAAGGGCAAATGGAACAGTAAGTCTTGAAGGTTATGAATATCGAGCTTGGCAAGTGTCTCTGTTAGCTTGGCGCCGACACCTTTTAATTGGCTGAGTTCAATTTCTACAAGCGCTGGCATGAATGAAGACTCTTGAAGTATGTATCTAGGTAATTGTTTAAAGCTAGCTGATATCGTCCACGGGGATGATAGGTTCAGTTTCTGCTAAGGAAAATTAAAAAGCTGATAAATCATATAGAAAAGGTAACGCCATGTCAGATGAAAATATAATTGATTAAATCAAATAAATCTTTATAAACGATGAATATTTGCCTACAAAAACTGGTATTTTTTATTGATGCTAAAGTCATACTTTTTAATAGCATCCCATTTTCTAACTAGCTGTTACAATGAGTACACACGTAATTGATAGAGTCGTTGATATGGTATCCCCAATGAATATAAAGAAAGATCTGCAGAAACTGAACAATCACCTTGATGTTTGTAAAAATAAACTAGTGTCTGCCCAGCAGCGTAACGACCATGAAAAAATCACTTATTTTAAAGGTGAGCTGAACAAAGCCAACGCCAAAATTAAAAGTATCAAACAACAACAGACCCAACAAAATAGCAGCAAAGGCCTTAGCATTAAATCGCTGGCCTTTAAGCGCCCCCTGACCCAAGCCGAGCAAGCAGATATGGGCAAATTAAAAAAATCTGTGCGCGGTTTGATCGTTGTGCACCCTTTAACAGCAATTGGTCGCGAGATGGGTGTCGATGTAGTGACGGGTTTTGCCCCGAAAGAATTCTAGAGACCTTTACACGACAACTGCGCTTGCAAATATGGCGTTAAAAAATGACTCAAAATGCTCATTTTTTGCCTTATCTTTGCTTCGCTCGTGACGTCGTGCAAAGGTCTCTTCTAATAAAAATTTAGGTTTGGAAAATAGAAATATTCGACTCTAATATCATAGATTTTTGAGCTAGTTTTAGATCTGAGAATTCTGGCAACTAAGTCTTTAATCTAGGCAAGTCTCAGCGACACTGTTGCGCGTGTACTTTTAGCATTAAGCAGGAAGAATGAGAATTTTTTATATTGTTAGTGTTGTTTTATTCCTAATGACATTTAATGCGCAAGCCGATGGAGATCTAGAAAGTGGTTCTGTTACGGCTAGTTACTTTAGAGAGTCAGGAGGCAATCACTCAGGAATTGAGTTATCTGCGCTTTTAACATCTAAGCGCCTCTTTGCATTACGGTTTAGTGCTGCATTATTTTCCGATGAAAGTTCGGCAAAAATTCATGATCTTTATGGGGGCTTTTTAGCAACAGGATATCTTCACTTAAACCACAAATTTGTTAACCCATATATTGGTTTAGGTTTGTATGCCGGGGAAACTTATAACTGTAGTGAAAGCGAGGATAAAGATGGTACATGCAGTGAGGATATAGTATTAGCTGCATTTCCTGAGGTCGGTATTGGTATTACCATGGGAAGGTTTCATGTTTTTCCTTTTTTAAGACGTTATTTTGATACGAATAGTCATGCTGGTTCAACAAGTGCGTATGGTTTACATGTCGGTTTTACCCTTGAATGAGCACTTGATCTTAAGTTGAATTTCATAGCTAACAATAATGGCGTCAAAGCGGAAACAATGATGTTTATCAAGCAATATTGTGTCACTGAAAAAGCCCAAAAACTCTTATAAATTGCTAACTCACTTAAATCAGTTGCTTACTTATATGTAAGTCTTATAAAGGTCGGATAAGCTATGCAAGGCAAACGTGTTCTGGTTGTGGGTTATGGAAAACTTGGTTGGCGTGTTGCGCATACTCTATCCGAAAAGCATGAAGTGATTGCTTTAAAACGTAGTTCTATCGAGCACGTCGGTAAAGTGAATATGTGCTTTGCAGATGTGACTCGCATCGAAAGCTTGAAAGGGAGCTTGCCTCTATGTATGAAAGATGGAATTGATTACTTAATTTACTGTCTTAGCCCTAGTGAGCGTTCAGAGCAGGGATATCGAGAGGCATACTTAACAGGCCTGCAAAATGTGATAGCTGAGCTACCTCATCGAGAAACATTGCAGCATATTATTTTTATCTCCAGTACCAGTGTTTATCACCAAGCAAATGGTGAGGAAGTTAATGAACTTAGCCTTTGCAAGCCAAGTGGTTTTTCAGGAAAAGTGTTATTAGAAGCGGAATCTTATATTTCTGGATTAAATATCGCTTCCACCGCTGTTCGGTTTAGCGGTATTTATGGTGGCTATCGAAGCCGCTTAATTGATCAAGTGAAACACGCACTCGAAGCCGGTGAAGTATTAGAAGCAGCCCCAGGATATACCAATCGAATTCATGAAGATGATTGCCTTGGCTTTATCTGTCACTTGATTGATTTGTTAGCTAAAAATGAAACTTTAGAAACGTGCTATGTGGCAACAGATTCATGTCCGGTTGAGCAAGCTAATGTGTATTCTTATATTGCCCAGCAGTTGCAGAAGGTTCTGAAAAATAAAAAATTACAGCTCATTGTATCTGAACAAGCTAAATCACTTAGAAGAGCTGGTAGCAAACGTTGCAAGAATGATCGTATGAAGCAAAGTGCTTATGTGCTCAAGTATGCGTCATACAAAGAAGGCTATTTAGAGGCTTTGAAAGATAATGAATAATAAGAAGCACGGATAAAATAGATTCGTCAATTTCCTTTAAAAGACTTTAAAGTATCAATTCGAGATATTAAATACCTAATTCAGTCGGCCTGATTTTCTTGGTTTGGGGGCGCTTAATCAATTAAGAAACCAAGCTAGAATCCGCTCAATAAATAGAAGAATCCAAAATTGTAGTAAACGTGCATGGCGACCGCTGGCCATGTACGCCCTGTTCGCTCTCTTAGCCATCCAAATATAAGTGAAGGAATAAACGTGGCCGCACTCCAAGCCAGAGGGTGCTTTACCAGGTGCAAGGCTGCGAATAATGCGCTCGTTGCGAGGTTTGCCAGTGATACGTGATGGAAAAGGTAACGTTTTGTTGTCTTTCGCATCAGATAAGGTTGAATCACACCCCGAAAGCAGAGTTCCTCTATCACCGGGATGATCAAGACCAGGAATAGAAAACGCTTCGCGTCACTAAGCGGCCACGCCGGGTTGAACGACGGCTGCCAATAGAGATAAGCAAGCACCCAGAAAACAGGTGCTAGCACGATAGCAGCGCCTATTATGCCTCGATCGATTCGCGTCAACTTAAGCCGCTTCTTTTTGCTCGCCCGTTGGCGAATCAAGTAACCGCCTGCGAATCAACTGCCCACCAGCAAGCAAGAGCATGAGTACTAATAGCGGGTCGAATTCAGCATTGGTGTTGATTGCGCAACCACCGCCGCCACCACTTTTTGTGGGCGATGTTACTGGCGGCGTGGAAACCGCTGTCGCGACACCGCCAGGGTCTACCACAGTGCCATTGGCCTGGCCATCGGCATCATTGGCGCCGCCGTCTTGAATTAGCATCATCACACAATAATGACCTTCAGTTAGTCCAGCCTGATAAGCGGCGTCACCAGGTGATGGACACACACCAGCTTCTCCAGCACTTGAATAGAGTTGGTTATTGGCGTCAATCGCAAAATCCTGCCAGCCATAAGTCGGATTTAGCTTACGATAAGAGGCGTCCGCAGGAATCGCCTGACGAAGCGGAATAACCAGATACACACTACTACCGACTGGTGATACATGATGAATTTCAAAATCAAATAATCCGCCGATATTGGTAAAGTCTGTATCATCACCGAATTGCATAAACAGAGCACTATTGGACAAGGTTGTAGCGCTGACTAGAGCACCGCCATCGACAGCAATCAATGCAATCTTGCCCAATGACAATGACGGGCCGTGTTCAACTTGCATTACGTAGCTATTATCGTAGTTATTACCAAAGCCACTGGCGCTGCCTACCTGCTGCTGCAACCAATCTGAGCCATCGAATTGATCAAGATAATCGGCAATGCCATCAAAATCCGAATCCTGATTGCTCTCAGTCAGATCACTGATACCATCACCATCTGAATCTACATTGGCAGATAGAGCAGGATAGTTTTGGATAACCTTCAGATTGAGCGTCGCCATAACTGTTTCACTCGGCACGCCGTCGTCCGACACGCTCACTTTGGCAGTGTAAACGCCGGTACTCACATTCGCCGGATTAAACGTCAGAGTCATCGAATTGTTATCGTTGTCCGCCAATGAATTATCGGTCGCGCTCCAATCAAATGTGTGTGAGTCGCTTGAGTTCAGATCGTCGACCATAGCGCTAATCGTCACTGGACCATTGGTGGCACTAACGGTTGTTACCGGCAGGCCGTTTTGTTCTGCGCGCAATATTATGCTTGGCGCAATATTGGCTTCGGTAATGGTCACTCGATGTTGCGCGCTTGCGCCAAGCACCGCATTGACCGGATTGCTTAAGGTGACGATGAGTTGCTCGTCATTTTCAGTAATCTGATCGTCGACTATCTCAAACACAAGCTCAGCTTTAAGGCCTGCCTCGACATCCTCTTCAAAAACAAGCGTTCCTAGGGTCTCGGAGGATTGTTCGGTGATATTGGAACTGTTAGAAAGCGAATAATCCGCCAAGTCGACCGTACCACCGATACTATACGGAATAAGTACAGGGTAGACCGGCGCCTTTCCAGATAAAGTTACTTCTACTTTAACCAGATTACCTTCGCTACTGATTTGAGTTTTGCTCAACATCACCTGAGGATTAATGTTAATCGTCTGGGTTGCAATAGTCTTGTTGCCCGCTGCATCCTCTGCTAACCAGTTAATCAGATTACGTCCAGGTGGCAAGTGCGACCTACCCATATTAACCACCGCTACGCTACCGTCGACATTATCGCTTGCGCTGATGTTAGTCGTCGGAACAGCGGTTAACGGACCGCGCGAATTAAGCGTAATTACTGTGGTCAAACTGATCACCGGTGCTACGGTATCAGTGGCGCTGAGGTATTCATTCAGATTGGTCACGCCATCATTATCCGCATCCAGAGTAGCATCGGCATAATCGTTTGGATTGAGGCCATGATCGACTTCCCAACCATCGGGCATACCGTCATTGTCGCTATCAGCATTATTTGGATCAGTCTGAGCCGCGAACTCTTCACGGTTAGTCAAACCATCATTATCCAGATCTTCAATCGCATCATTGGCATTTTGCGGATCTAGTCCGAATTGAATTTCCCAGACATCGGGCAAGCCATCGGCGTCACTATCGGCGCTGTCACTCACTGCGGAAGTCACGAAACTGACGATTTCACTATTGACTGTTTCTCCCAGCAGGTTATAGGCCGTCACTTGCGCATAATAAATAGTTGCCGGATCAAGTTTCGCCAGAATGACTTGATGATTGATGTCTGCGTCGACATTGGCTTCTTTATCCAGCAATTCTTCAAGGCTTCGACCATAGCTTACTTGGCCGAATGCGCTAAGTGAATTAGTCCACTGAATCACGGCAGAGTCTGTTGAGATAAAGTTGATGCTTGGCTGCGCGGCAAAATTTGGCGCCAGTAAATTACTGACACTGGCCGAATTAAAGTTGATCGCCGGATATTGTGTCTGGTCGCCATCGATATCGGCTAACAAATAGCGTACTTCGTAATCGCTGTTGGGGATTAATCCAGAGAGCAATAATAGATGCGCTTGCTTTTCCTCTAATGCGCCAACTGCTTGCCAGCTGGTGGTTCCAACAAGTCGATACTCAACGAATGCCACAGACAATTCATCAGTCAATAGTTTCAGCGTCGCTATTTCACCAAAACCTTCAAGCACTGGCGTCGTGGTGACCAGCGAGGCGCTGTAAACATTCGGATTGGCATCAGATCCAGATTCGAACAATTGAGAGATCTGTCCCCAGAAACTATCAGCCTTAGACTGAGCGTTGATCTGGCTGTTAGCGCTTGTCACAAGGCTACTTGTCACGACACTACCATCGATAAGCTTACTCGCAGTATAACCCTGATGATCGGTGGAATAGGCGGTACACGCATAAGTGGTATCGGCTTGTAAGCCAGTCAATGTCAGGGTGTGCTTTTTGGTTCGTTTAGCCTCGCTCACTTCCTGCGTACCTGCCGCACTGGTACATACCAGACGGGCATCGGCATTGACATCAGTGACCCAGTCAACCGTTAATTGACTGCTGGTAAGCTTAATAATTTCGACATCCGTCATAAAGTACGGATCGCCCTGATGGCCTCTCACTTTCGTGCGGAAAGACATGATTTCGCTCATCGCCAGATTGCCTTCAGCATCGGAGGTCTGCACTTGGAAGTAGTAAATCGTATCGGGCTCTAAACCGGTTACCGCTAAATTATGCTTAGTATGTAAGCCGTTTTTAGTTTCGATTTGATCCAGCGCATTGGCTGATGTACCGATCACCAAACGCGTCGTCGCCCACTCATTGGTATACCATCGAATCACCACATTTTGCTGGGTGATATTCTGGATCAAGGGGTTACCGATAATAATGGGCGCGGTGGTATCAGGCGTCGCCAAGGTGGTAAAGCTAAGCTGCTGACTTGTGGTGGGGCCATTGCCATGCCTGTCAGTCGACGAAACCGTCAAGTAATAGGTGGTCTCGGGCGTGAGATCTGTTAAGGGCATTGAATGTTTTTTAACATAATGACCGTCACTGACTACGTGATAACGCTCGCCGTCATTGTAGGAGACGCCGCTGGTGGAGGCTTCATCGGTGGTCCAGATCACCGTTGCCTGGGTATCGGAAATATCGATCACCATCGGTATCAGCTGGATCACTGGTGCAGACACATCGGGCGCGGGTAAGGTGGTGACAACCAAAGGTTGACTCACAGTCGGCCCATTACCTTGCTCATCAATGACTTCGGCGATAACAGTATAGGCAGTGTTCGGGCTTAGACCATCAATTATAAGTTCGTGACACATTGCCAAGGTAGACAACTCATATAAAGTGCTATCCACTGTTAAAAAGCCAGTCACCGGCTCATCGGCGCACAATCTCAAGGTGAATTGTTCATGAGTGATATTGGACGCGAGCGGGCCTTCGAGTATTAATGGCGCTCTATAATCCGGGATAGCCAGCGTCGTGAAACTGGTGCTTAATGTTTCTGTGGCCCTGTCATCTTTATCCACTGAATGCACGTCTGCCTGGTAAAGGGTTTCCTGATCAAGATCGGTCAAGACGACGCTATGGTTCGTAGTAAAAGGGGTGGTGAGTGGTGAAGTCTGATAACGTCGATCGTTTGATAAATCAACCACACTGGTGCCGGGTTTATCAGTTAACCATTCAACCACAGCGGAATAAGCGGTGATATGTTTCACAACAGGTCCGGCAATTATCTTCGGTGCGGCAAAATCACTGTGAATTAGCCAGATATCTTCGCTGGTTTCCTGCGAGATAGTGTGGCTCACATTGGTGATCGCAAAACCTGAAAGTGCAGGCGGATTTACTGAAATATCGGTTGCTTGATTGGTAAACAGGCCAAACGCAAACTCACCATTGCTGCGTGTAATCGCATTGCTGTTGGCACCATCGCCACTGTTTTCCATGTAATAGCTTATCGAGTTAAGCGAAAAGGCGTGATCGATTCTCAATTTGACGCCGGGAACGATGACACCGTTAGCATCCATCGCTTTACCCGATAAAACTGACATCGGCAGGATCACATCAAGTGAGGTATTGGCGAAGACGCTAATATTTTTAGCCTGATAATAGACCGCAGCAAAATCTGGCACCGGATAAGTTGTGTTTACATCCTTACCGTTAACTTGATTCACTGCTTGTAGATAGGGCCTCAATTGGTAGTTGCCCGCAGCCACGTTGAATTCGAAATAACCATTGGCGTCGGTCAGTACCGGCGCATCGGCAAGTTGACGATTAGTCTGGTTGTGCACCGTGATCATCGTGTTGTCTATCGGGTTGCTTTGCTCATCTATCAGGTAACCAGATAGGGTGAACGGCTGAGCCAAGATAAAGGTATCGGTGGTATCTTCAGTGATAACATAATCGCTGATGAGTGTGGCGCTAACCACTTTGTTACTGAGTGGCGGAACAAAATTAATATCGGTCGCTTGATCGATAAATAGCGCCAATGAAAACTCGCCATTCGCATCGCTTAAGGCATGACTCACGAGCGATGTTCCCTGACTTTCCAGATAATAACTCGACTCACCGTTGCCATTCGCTTTATACGCAATATGGCTGATCGTCACGCGAGTATTGGCAATTGGCGAGCCGTTTGCATCGGTGGTGGCACCGCTTAAAACAGCTAATGGTAAGACAACATCCTGTAGCGTAGCGCCAGCGACTTCGACATCTTCTTCAGCGTATAACACCGTCGCAAAATCAGGTAGTGGATAAGCCGGTCTCTGGCCTTCACCGCGTCCAAATGGACTTAGGTGGGGTTTAATTTTATAGCTGCCGGTTTCAACCTGGAATTGATATAAACCACTGGCGTTAGTGTAAACTGCCTGACCCACTTGATCTGAGCTGTCCTGCTGGTGCAAGCTTACTTTGGTGTTATCAATCGGGCGCCCTTGAGTATCTTTTAAGATACCGGAAAGAGACACACCTTCTACCAATGTGAAGGTTTCACTCGCGTCAGCGGATAAGCTGTAATCCTTAATGGTGGTGACGGCCAAATCAATTCGATTCGCTGGTGGGCTTAATCTTATATCTACAAGCTGATCGGTAAACAGGGCGAATTCAAAGTTGCCATTGGCATCGGAAAGCGCGTTACTTGATGCATTTGTCGCATAGTTTTCAAGATAGTAATCCTGCGTTGTGCTTGAAAACTGATGACTGATCGATAGTCCGACTCCTGCAACGGGATTACCCAGGTTATCCAATGTCTGGCCAGACAGTAAAGCAAACGGCAGGGTGACATCCAGAGAGGTGTCTGCACTCAAGAGAATGTTTTGCGGGCCATGGAAAATGGCGGCATAATCGGGCACCGGATAATCCGGCATGATTGGCCCTGTTTCTGGATTAGTAGTTGTAGGATTAATAGTTGCCGGGTTAAATACATCCACCAGTGGTCGTAACTTATAGCTTCCTGGAGCAACTGAAAACTCAAAATAACCGAGCGTGTTGGTACGAACACTATTGCCCACTTGATTGCCGTTGTTTTGCTGGTGCAGACTGACCTGAATATTGTCGATCACGCGGCCCTGACTATCTTTAAGATAACCGGACAGCGTTAAGGCATCACCAATCAAGGTAATTAAACGGACTACGTCACGATCGGCAAGGCTAATCGCTTGTAGCGTTGGGCTGCTTAAGCCACTATCGGCTGGTGGGGTAAGGCCGATAAAATAGTCACCGGCGCGCATATTTTCAAACAAATAGGCGCCATCAGCAGGTGTGGTGACCGAACTTAAAAACTGTTTCTGGCTGTTGTAAATGGCCACTTCTGCGCCTGTAACAGGAACACCTTCGCCACTAACAATTCCGCTTAGGCTGATGCCTACGGGTGCTACCGGTGGCGGCGTTATAATTTCTGGAAGATCACAGGCATCGCCGATGCCGTTATTGTCTCGGTCGGCTTGATTGGTGTTGGGGATGAGCGGGCAATTATCGACATCGTCCAGTACGCCGTCATCGTCAAAATCATTCTCGACCACTACCGGCGTATCGCAGACATCACCCAAACCATCGTTGTCGCTGTCGAGTTGGTCGACGTTGGGTGTGAGTGGGCAATTATCAACATCGTCCAGAATGCCATCATCGTCATAGTCATCATCGGAGATAAGCGGAGCGTCACACGCGTCACCAAGGCCATCATTATCGCTGTCGATTTGATCAGCGTTAGGGATCAATGGGCAATTATCAACATCGTCCAGAACACCGTCTTTATCATTATCATTATCCGAAACTAATGGTGTGTCACAGGCATTGCCTTTGCCATCATTGTCACTATCTAGTTGGTCGGGATTAGCATTAACAGGGCAATTGTCGACGTCATTTAAAATGCCGTCTTTATCTAAGTCGTTGTCGATCACATCAGGCGGATCACAGGCATCGCCTGCGCCGTCATTATCGCTATCGAGTTGATCTGAATTGGGCGTTAGTGGGCAATTGTCCACCTCATTTGAAACACCGTCCTTGTCAAAATCCTTGTCAAAATGAAGCGTGGTAAAGTTGACGACTTCGCTGCTGGTAAGTTCGCCAAGGATATTAAAGGCATCAATTTGCAGATAATAAACTGTATTGGCATCCAGGTTCTGCAGATCGAGGCGATGGGCGCTTACATTTTGGTTATCCGCGCGTTGGTTTATTAAATTGCTGGCTACTTTACCATAACGAACATTGCCGGTAGATGGCTGCATAGTTTTCCAGCTAACAGTAGCACTATGCTCACTAATATTGCTGATAACCGGTTGCACAGTAAATATCGCATCAGGGATAGCTTCTGGCGCAAGCGTATTAAAATTACCGGCTAGACATTGTGAGCTATTACCAGCGACATCGGTCAGGGTGATTTGTTGTTCGTACTCTGTTTCAGGGAGCAATCCGGTTAACAACAGTGAGTCCTGAGAGGCTAAATCGAGCGTGCCGTTTTGCAACCAGTTGGCACTATCAAGCTCACGATAATTGACGACCGCAGTGGTCAGTTCATTCGAGGCCCAGCTAATCTGAGCAGAGTCGATAAAACCTGTCACCGATGGCTCTGGGCTACACACTGGCGCTTCCGTATCGGGTATCGCTGCCGTCGTGCCTCTTAGTGGCGCGCTGACTTGATTGTTATTGATATCTGAGGAATAGACTCTACAGGAATAAATAGTGCTGGCGTCTAAACCGGTCAAGGTTAGCAGGTGTGATTTAACCCGCTGTGGATCACTTATCTCAAAAGTAATTTTTTCAAGCGGTGGCTCTGCTGGCGGAGCTGGCGGCGCAGTCTCACCGTTAAATTCGACGTTGAGTAACAAGTTTGGCGAACCGTTTAAGCTGTTGATTTTATCTGCCGTCGCATATCCCTTAAGGCTGGCTGTGACCTCGGCAGGGCTTGAATCGGGATGTGCCTGTAAATACAGTGCAATCGCACCCGCCACATGGGGTGATGCCATCGATGTACCGCTAATGGTATTGGTGCCGCCGTTACTCCAGGTGGAGGTAATGTCTGAACCTGGGGCAAATAAATCAATGCATGAGCCCCAGTTGGAAAAGCTGGAACGTCTATCGGCTGAGGTTGACGAAGCAACGGTAATAGCTGCCGGGACTTTGTTGGGTGATCCAGAACAAGCGTTAATATTTGAGTTACCGGCGGCAACCGCAAAGGTAATTCCAGCGTCAATCGCTCTATTGACGGCGGCATCAAGCGCGGGAGAGTTGCCGCCACCCAGACTCATATTCGCTACCGCAGGGAATTTGGCATTCGCGGTGACCCAATCGATACCCGCAATCACACCTGAACTTGTACCTGAGCCGTTACAGTCTAGAACTTTTACTGCGGTGAGTTTTACATTTTTCGCCACGCCCCAGGTAGTGCCGCCAACGGTGCCAGCCACATGCGTGCCATGTCCATTACAATCGGAAGCGTCAGCATCGTTATCGATGAAATCCCAACCACTGACGGCGCGTCCGCCAAAATCGCTATGGGAGGTGAGTATGCCAGTATCGATGATATAAGCATTAACGCCGCTACCGTCCAGCTCGTAGTTGAAATCATTGCTGAGCGGTAAGACTGCCTGATCGATGCGATCCAGGCCCCAGGTCGCGCTATTCTGAGTCGTTGAAGCCTGCATGATCTGGTCTTGTTCTATCATCAAAACCCGCGGATCTTTACGCAGGGTGTCTAACTGTGCAGTAGTCGTTTTAAGCACAAAGCCTGCAACTGCATTTGAATATTGGCGTAACACTTTGCCATTGACCTTACTGGAAATATCAAGGGCCAAGGCATTAACAGAAATCTTGCGTTGAGCAGGGGACTGGTTTGCTGATAATACGCTATATTTTGCGTTAATCTTTGATAGTGAATTGGCCTTGTCGCCTGCTACTGATTTTGCCGCAATGCTGGTTTCTTGTTTCAGTAAAACTATATATTGACCGTCGATTGATTGAGTGTGCGCTACTGAATAAACGGGTGCCAATAGGTTAGCATCTGAAAAAGCATCTGCTGTGCCCTGACTGCCTTGCTCTGCTTCACACACCAGGCGACTATCGGCATCAAGGTTGGTCTGCCAGCTGACCGTCAACGAGTTGGTGGTGGCATTTTCGACATCAGGCCCTGCGGTAATGCTAAGTGTTACCGGTATTGTCCCTAGTTTAAGCGTTTTAAATGACAGCACATTGCTGGTGACTGTATTGCCAGCAAGATCGGAAGACTCAACCCGGAAAAAATAGAGTGTATCCGCCAACAAGTTGGAGACAGGTACACGGTGCTTTGTGCTAAACCCAGTCAAACTAAAAGTTTGATCGAGCGCATCATCGCTTAAGCCCAGGTAAACCAAATGTGAAGCTGATTCATTAGTTGTCCAGAGGATATCGGCGCTGTTGGTAGTGATATTTTCAACAAACGGGCCGGCGATAATTTGTGGCGCGGTGGTATCAGGTAGAGCCAAAGTGGTGAACTCGACTGGCGCAGCTTTACTCGGGCCATTGCCGGCAGCATCGGTGGATGAGGCGATCAAGGTGTAAGTGGTACTGGCACTCAATCCGCTTAAGTACATGGTGTGAGTGCTTACTAGTGCTGCGTCTTCGAGCGAATTGCCGCTGCTGCCATCGGAATAGGCGACGCCGCTGGTCGACGCTTCATTGGTGGTCCAACGCACAGTCGCGGTTGACTGGGTAATGTCGGTAACGACCGGTCTGGTTATCTCCGGTGGTAAGATATCTAGATCAAATAGCGTGGTCACGGTTAATGGCGCGCTGCTTACCGGGCCATTGCTGGCGATATCGGTGAAGGCAACAATCACGGTGTATTGGGTGCGCGGCGTTAGATCGGAGACGACAAACTGATGACATACAGCAGCGCTGTTTAAAGTGAAATCAGTAGTATCCAGAGTGCCGGTGGTATCGACGGTAATAATCGCGGTGACCGGCTCGTTGGCGCAAAATGAAACGGTAAATTTGTCGAAGTCAATCGAACTGATGCTTGGCCCGCTGACAAAGCTAGGTAAGGTCGAGTCGGGCAGAGCCAGGGTTCTAAAATTAGCCGGTAAAGGCGTAGAAGTTAAGCCATAGCCATCAGTCGAGGAAACCATGGTGGCGTAGTCGGTATCGGCGCTTAATCCGCTTAACAAGACGGAATGAGATCTAGTTAACTGATCCAGGGTGAACGTATTCCCGCCGGCAACCACCACCGAACTGTTGGAGGCTTTATCTGTCTGCCACTCGATCACTGCTGAGACGTCGCTTATGTTCTTTACAAACGGGCCTGAAATAATTTTTGGCGGCGCTAAATCTACCGGTGGAATGGCGTCTGTGGTGAAACTAAGGGTCTCACTACTAGTCATCACGCCTTTGGAATTGAATGAGTCTACTTGTAAAAAATAAGTGGTTTCGGCTTGCAGATTATTTAAAACAAGCGCATGAGACGCTTTAAAATCAGGGTCTGATTCAACTTCATTCATTGCGCTGTCTGTCAGACCAAAGCGAATCTGACCGTTAGATGCGCGTTCGGTTGACCAATTAACTGTGGCGCTAAACTTACCAATATCGCTCACAAAGGGCTGGATTGAAAATACCGGTGCGGGCAGTTCTGGCGAAGGATCTTCAGGCGTAGAAGTTTGTGCGCCGGAATTAAATTCACCCAAGGCACAATCGGCACTATTGCCGACGGCGTCTGTCAGCCTGACTTGATGCTCATAATCAGTATCGGGTGACAGCCCGGTTAATAAGCCAAAACCTGTAAGGCTTAATGTTGAGTGACTAGTTTGCAACCACTGACTAGATCCTTTTTCGCGGTAGTTAAGCGTTGCTATAGCCAATTCATTACTTTGCCAGCTGATTTCGGCAAAATTAACAAAGCCTTCCGCGCTTGGTGGTGCGATACACTGAGGTGGGGTGGAATCAACCACTCCGGTGGTTAATGCGCCGATTACTTTGCTGGCGATCTTTCCATCAATATCCGTTGAATAAATCACACAACGATATGCGGTATTAAATTCTAAACCGATCAGAGTTAGAATGTGATTTTTGCTGCGCTGGGTTTTATTGACTTCACTGATACCGTTGGTCGACTCACAGATCAAACGACTATCGGCATTCAGGTTGGTTCTCCAGCTTAAGGTGATGCTGTTGCCCGTCAATCTTTCGATCACAGCTTGAGAAATAATTTCCAGTTCGCTAGACGAATCCGCTGTGCGGGTAGTGAATGAAGTGACGCTACCGCTTGTTTTATTGCCGGCGAGATCGCTGGATTCGACCGCAAAATAATAGGTGCTTGCTGGTAAGAGGTTAGTGATGGTTAAGTGATGCTTAGTCGAAAAACCAGGAGATGTTTCTACCCGACTAAGCTTATCGGACGCTGTGCCGATGAAAATAACAGTGGATGAAGACTCATCTGTTTGCCAGCTTATCATCGCACTCGTATTTGAGATATCTTCCACTAAAGCGCGGCCAATCAATGTTGGCGCTGCGGTATCGGGGGCTGATCTAGTCACAAACTGGCTTGCTTGAGGCTGGTTTAATTGAGACTGGGTCGCGCTATTGCCAGAAGCATCTTTGGATGCAATCGTTAAATGATACGTTGTACTCGCAACTAAACCCGTGATCTGGGCTGAGTGCTCGCTTACCAGCTTGGTATCGTTCTGTACTCGATAATTAGTACCGTTATTAAATGAAATGGCGCTGGTAGTCGGTTCATTTGTGCTCCACTTTACAACTGCAGCAGCATCAGATATATCGCTAATAGTAGGGCCCGCGGTGATTAACGGTGGATTCAAATCGGCTGCGGCCAATGTTTTCACCTTAGTGACCAGGCTGGCAGTTGGGCCGTTGCCAGCAATGTCGGTAATTTCTGTTGAAACAGCATACGACTGATTAGCATTGAGATCGCTAATAGTCAGTTCACGGCAACTCGAGAGCCCATTGAGTAAGTAATCAACATTATCGACAACAAACTTCCCGCTGACCGGTTCATTAGCGCAAAAGGCCATGGTAATTTGAGTTTCAGTAATGGAGCTTATAGTTAGCGCTTGAATAAACTGCGGTGCTAAAGAATCGGTATTGCTGCTCGCGGTAGTAAAGGCAGCGCTTGCCGTTGTCGAACGATTTTTTTGTTCGTCGGTCGTATTAACCTGAACGTTGTATTCAGTATCTGGATCGAGATCTGTGATCACTACGCTGTGTTGGGTAAGCAGTTGATTGTTGATAAATACTTCACCGCCGACTATTTGCGTCACACTGGTTACAGGTTCATCGGTTTGCCATTCAATCACAACCGAATTGTCGGTAATGTTTTTTACATAGGGTCCCGCAATAATTTTTGGATTCAATTGATCAACAAGAATTAATTTCTGTTCCAGATTTTGGGCTCTGTTAATAGCAAAATCTGAACGCACAGCAGTGGCAAAGCCGCTCTCAATCGGTGGTGTATAGGTAATGTCGTACAAACAGTTGGTACTGTCAGGGTAATAATTGGAGGCGACACAGGTGTCTGTAGAAAACAGCAACATCACATAGTTGCCATCAATATCGGTGCGAACACTGCCGTTATCATGGCCTAAACTGTGGTGTGATAATTCCAGTTGCGGGCCTTGCTCGGGGCCAAGCCAGAGGATGTTGGTTTGAATATTGACATTGGCAATTGGGGAGTTATTACTATCAAGCACTTTTCCGGACAACACCACAAAATCAAACTGGGAGTCGCGTATAGTGTCGGCGACAACCACAAAATCTTCAGAGTCAACGACAGTCCGATTCGGCGCGCCTACTAGGGAAACATCTGAGGCATTAAGATTGGAACGAAGTACAAAACTACCGGGTGAGACTGTCCAGGCATAGGCACCATCAGCGCCGACCTTTATGCTATCTCCAACTTGAAAAAAGCTGTTTTGTCCTAGTACTTTAAAAAGCCCTACATTAGCGCCTTCTATTGGATTGCCCAGTTGGTCTTTGACCACACCGCTGAGGTTTGCAGCGTGAAGCGTAAAAGAAAAAATTGAAAATATGAAGGCGAGGACAATCACTGAGATCCTGCCTTTAATAAAATCCAAGAGTCTTTTACACATGCAGTCTCTCCAAAGAGAATAATATTTTGATTTTAACGAACTAAGGGCAAGTGGTAGGACATAACCAGGTCGCGTAGATAATCAGTATAGCTTCTTCTGGTAACCGCGCTTTTTCAATATAGTTAGTGTGTCATCCTGTAATTGCGACTTACACAGTCGTTAAGAAAGCCTACCGCTATGCGCCTCAAATCAATAACACATATGCAGAGATGGCGGCGCATTATAAAACCGATGTGCTGAATTTCGGGGACAGTTTAGTTAATTAGCGAGACGTTTTTTTACACCAATATTTTTAGGCGGTAACAGAACAGGCAAGGATGACAAGATTGGTGGTCTCGGGATATTCATTCCTCCGTCATTTTGTCTTTAGACGAGAAAAGGTAATTAGTAATGGATTAATACCAAAATATACTAAGTTCGTTTATAGCTTAGCTGAAAAGCTAATGGAGGATGCCAACAAAGATAATAGAGATTTATTCGAATACTATTTGCAGAGTTGAAAGCTGTCCGCCATCATCTACATGCCTTTTTTAGGTATGACCCACCAAACTAGCAATACGAAGGAAGCTTAAAAATGTCTATGAGTCTTTTCTTACTTTTACCCTTAGATGCGCCTCTGAAAACGGTACAGTTAAACGAAGCCGCGAAAAAACTAGATATACCAATAATATTCAATAATGATATTGACCTTGGCACTCATTCTGGTTTTTTACCCGCTACAGTAAATAATGCAAAAGCTGGTGTTGAAATTCTTAAACTTTCTTTTGCAGAAGTCTCTTATATATTGAGACCCAATAAAGACATTGATCCAGAGGGAACTTTGGTAATCCAGTTCCGATTGGGAGGGGATTCCAATGAGACGCTTATTGCTCTGTATACGGCGCTGTTGTATTTATCGAGTTTCAATGGCATTGCTTTTGATTCAATGAGTAATAAATATTTTAATACTGAAAAATTACAACAGAACATTGATGAAATACTAAATCATGGCTAAAAGTGCTTGAACATAAGCGCCTTAAAAAATCACGATAAAGGTGTCTGCGCAGGAATGACTTGAGCTGGCACTTTGCCTACCAGGTTTCAATAGATCAGGTCGAATGCTGACTAATACCGTTAAACTGCTTGGCTATTTTTCCTTATCAAAGGCATCACTGATAAATGCAGGAACGGGGTATTCTGGGAATAATAGCGTAAATTGACCATAAACTTGTTTCGCTTCTTTCGTTTTCCCAGATGCCAGCAGCTCCCTTATTTCCTTGAGCATGTCTTCGGCCTTCGTTGTTTCGAGTGATCTCTCAGCCTTAAATTTCTGCTGTGTCAGTTGCGGCGCTGAAAGTTCTATTGTGTCGCTTTCCTGCTGTTCAGGCGCTTCAGAAGCTAGTTCGCTAATATCATCAGCCATATACTGCATTTTTTCTTTTCCAGCAGATTTCTTAGCTTCTTTCTTGATTTTTTCTTGCATCATTTGCGCTTCATCTTTCATCTCTAAGCGCTCAAGTTGCGGAGCGGGTTGTGCAGATTTAAGATTTTTTTGCGGGGGATAAAGATAATCTTCTTCCATCATGCTTGAACGATCGTTGCTGACGTCAAAGAAAATATAGACAGACAGCACCATCACTGCCGCGACAGATAGCACGCGCTGTAAGTTCATGCTCATGGCAAAACGCTGACGCTGATGATTCGCTTTCGCGAGTTCCAGAATTTGTTTATCTAACTCCACAGGTGGTTTTTCTATTGCTGACTGCTTATACAATTTACTAAGAAAATCATCTTCTGAATCATGATTACTCATTCGCGCGCTCCTGAATTAGTGGAGGCTTTCTTCGGGCCTAAGCCGAATGTTGCCAAGCAGTCTTGCAAAGCAGTTCGAGCATATCGTAGGCGGGTTTTTGCAGCTTCATGAGATGCTGCGACGACTTCAGCAATCATTTTCAATGTTAGGTCTGTTTCTTGGCTAAGAATGAACACCTCACGCTGAACGGAAGGAAGCTTGCCCAGACAATAGTTGAGCTGATTTGCTAACACGCCTTGCTCATGCAGGCGATCTGGCGAATGTCTTACCGATTCGGTATCCACTTCAGCATCAACTGGTTTAAATGCTCGATAATGGTCGACTACCAGATTGTGGGCAATGCGATATGCCCAGGTTGTCCATTTTGCATCGTGGCTGTAAGCATTGGCAGCTTTAATTATTCGCCCCCAGCACTCTTGATAGAGGTCGTGGGCAAGATCCAGATCGGAAACCTGCCGCACAACATACCGATATAAGGCATCCTTATGTCTTAGGTATAAAGTTTCAAAAGAC